>OJRX01002022.1_pt1 | contig 18234 bp, 15 predicted proteins | sample 1599301 | NCBI WGS metagenome assembly OJRX01 (sample SAMN04168656, study PRJEB22393) | human gut metagenome | biome: human gut microbiome; feature: stool | host: Homo sapiens | collected 2014-03-17 | reverse complement strand
TGCCGCACCTCGCTCGCCGTATCGGCACTTAGAATTATGCGGTATTGCCTTAAATTATACCATACCGCCAGGCAAAAAGCACGCTGTGGAACCTGACACTCCCGGCGAACAAAATGCGGCTGTATTTGGCAGTTTTTCAACTTGTGTTTTACTGTCGTTTCTGGTAGACTAGATAAAGTATGTGTGTCTTTTTGTCCGGCCGGTTTCTGTTTGCGGCATTCTGCACGCCGGCCGCACACACATACACGGTAAGGAGGATTCATTTTATGAGCAATCCCATTGATTATTCCCAGGGCATTTACGATGCCAAAAAACTGGGCACGCCCCGGCTGCTGATCCTGGGTGCGCAGCACATGTTCGCCATGTTTGGCGCAACCGTGCTGGTTCCCCTGCTGACCGGCCTGAGCGTTTCCACCACGCTGCTGTGCGCCGGCCTTGGCACGCTGCTGTTCCACATCATCTGCAAGGGCAAGGTTCCCGCATTTTTGGGTTCCAGCTTTGCCTACCTGGGCGGCTTTGCCATTGTCAGCAATGACGGTGCCAACCCGGAAAACTTGCCCTACGCCTGCGCAGCCGTTGCGTTCAGCGGCCTGCTGTATGTGCTGGTCAGCGGGCTGATCTCGGTGTTCGGCATCCGCCGCATCATGCGGTTCTTCCCGCCTGTTGTCACCGGCCCCATCATCATCTCCATTGGCCTGATCCTGGCCCCGTCCGCCATCACCAACTGCCAGAGCAACTGGCTGCTGGCTTTTGTGGCGCTGGCCGCCGTTATCGTCTGCAACATCTGGGGCAAAGGCATGGTCAAGATCCTGCCCATTCTGATCGGTGTTCTGGTCAGCTATGCGGTTGCCCTGGTAACTGGTGCGGTTGACTTTGCCGCCATCGGCGAGGCCTCCTGGATCGGTTTCCCCATCCACAAAGAGGCCATGGGTCTGTTTGCCATTGACGGCAGCGAAAAATTCATCAGCGCCCTGTTCACCATCATGCCCATTGCCATTGCAACCATGATGGAGCACATCGGCGATATTGCCGCCATCAGCGCCACCACCGGCCGCAACTATATCCGTGACCCCGGCCTGAACCGCACCCTGATGCGACGGCCTGGCAACCGCCATGGCCGGCCTGCTGGGCGGCCCCGCCAACACCACCTACGGCGAGAACACCGGCGTTCTGGCCCTGACGAAGATTTACGATCCCCTCGTCATCCGCATTGCTGCTGTGTTTGCGCTGATCCTGAGCTTCTGCCCGAAGTTTGAGGCCGTCATCAACACGATCCCCTCCGGCATCGTCGGCGGCATCAGCTTTGTGCTGTACGGCATGATCTCCGCCATCGGCGTGCGCAACGTTGTCGAGAACAAGGTCGACTTCACCAACTCCCGCAACCTGATCATTGCTGCGGTCATTCTGGTCTGCGCCCTGGGCTTCAACTCGGTGGGCGGCATCACGTTTGCGATTGCGGGCGTTAACATCAACCTGTCCGGTCTGGCCATCGCCGCCATCGCCGGTATCCTGCTGAACGCTATCCTGCCCGGCAACGACTACGAGTTCGACGAGGGCAGCAACGAGCCGGAGAGCGCAAGTCTGCGTGTGTAACCTATTGCCGTAACCCCTGTAGGGGCGGATGCTTGCATCGAACCCTACAACCATCCATGAGGTAACTGCTTATGACTGCTGCTGACTTTTCCAACCTGCATCTTCAATACAAGGCCGAACAGGCCGAGGGCGAGGTCCCGGCGGTCATTGAGCATGATTTCCCCGGCGGACGAATGGTCGACCACTATTTTGTCACCCCCTCCCCTGCCTTCTGGGCGGACGAGGGCGTCCAAAGCCTGGACGGCGTGTCCGGCATCCTGTTTTTGCAGCAGCCGGACGGCGCACCGTGGAAGATCCTCGTCCATGAACCAAGCATGATCAAAGAAGTCGTGTTCGACTTCCCGGAAGAAGAATTCCGCAAAATGCTGGCAGACAACGCCATGATTTTGCCCGGTGAGCCAGGCTTTACCCCCATTACCGACTAAGCACTCCCCCCGGATGCGAGAATTTTCGCATCCGGGGGATTTTTTTGCGTTTTTCGCTTGACAAAACCCATTTCAGGATGTATCATATGAACAAATAAACATATGAAGGGATGATGACATTGGCAGAGAGCGAAAAAACGCCCGAACGCTCCCCCGAGTCCGCCCAGCTGGACGAGGCCGCTATCCGGCGTTTGCAGGACGACCTGCCCGACGACGAGGTGCTTTATGATTTGGCCGAGCTGTTCCGCGTCTTTGGCGATTCCACCCGCATCAAAATTTTGTATGCGCTGTTTGAGAGCGAACTCTGCGTCAACGATATTGCCCAGGTCGTGGGCATCTCCCAGAGTGCCGTCAGCCACCAGCTGCGGCTGCTGAAAACCAGCAAGCTCGTCAAGTTCCGCCGCGAGGGCAAGGCCATGTACTACTCCCTCGACGATGACCACGTCCGCAGCATGATCGCCCTGGGCATGGAGCATACGGAGGAATAAAATTGTTGAAAGCCTCCCCCCCTGGGGGAAGCCTTCAAACTACGTTACCCCATATTAAAAATTACTATATATAAAGGAGACTGCCACCATGCAGAAGAAATTCAAGATCGAAGTCGACTGCGCGAACTGCGCCGCCAAAATTGAGACCGCCATCAAGGCAATGCCCGGCGTCAAGAATGCCAGCGTCAGCTTCATGGCCCAGAAGATGCTGCTGGAGGCCGACGACGACAAGTTCGACGCCGTGCTGAAGGATGCCGTCAAGACCGCCAAGAAGGTCGAGCCCGATTTCGAGATCGAGCTGTAAGTTCTGCCATAAAGCAGCCCATCCTGCCGATGGGCGCTTTTTATACCCCAAACGGAGGCTACCCTCATGACAAAGAAACAGAAAAAGACGCTGAAGCGCATTATCGCTGCGGCGGTGCTCACGGTGCTGCTGGCACTGCTGTTCCATTTTGTGGAGCTGCCCTGGTTCGTTCAGCTTGTGCTGTGGCTTGTGCCCTACTTAGTCATCGGCCATGATGTCCTGCGCAAGGCGTTCATGGGCATCAAGAACGGCGAGGTTTTTGACGAGAACTTCCTGATGGCCGTCGCCACGGTCGGCGCCATCGGCTGCGGCGAGTACGCCGAGGGCGTGGCCGTTATGCTGTTCTACCAGATCGGTGAGCTGTTCCAGTCCTACGCCGTCGGCAAGAGCCGTTCGAGCATCACCGCGCTGATGGACATCCGCCCCGACAGCGCGAATTTGGAGGCCGGGGACGGCAGCGTCTCCGTCGTTGACCCCGATGATGTGCCCATTGGCGCGACCATCGTCGTCAAGCCCGGTGAGAAGATCCCGCTGGACGGCGTGGTCCTGACCGGTGAGTCCACCCTGAATACCGCAGCTCTGACCGGCGAGAGCTGCCCGCGCACCGTGCGCCCCGGGGATGAGGTCATCAGCGGCTGTGTGAACGCCGACGGTGTGCTGCGCATCCGGACCACGAAGATTTATGGGGAGTCCACCGTTGCAAAAATCCTTGACTTGGTGGAAAATTCCAGCCTGAAGAAAGCGCCGGTTGAAAACTTCATCACGAAGTTCGCCCGCTACTACACCCCCGCTGTCTGCATCGGCGCACTGGTGCTGGCGGTTGTGCCGCCGCTGTTGCTGGGCAACTGGCTTGACTGGATCATGCGTGCGCTGACCTTCCTGGTCATCAGCTGCCCCTGCGCACTGGTCATCTCGATCCCGCTGACCTTCTTCGGCGGTATCGGCGGCGCGTCCAAGTGCGGTATCCTCGTCAAGGGCGGCAACTATCTCGAGGCCCTGTCCAAGACCGGCGTGGCCGTGTTTGACAAGACCGGCACCCTGACGAAGGGCGTTTTCAAGGTCACGCACACCACCCCCGCCGACGGCGTGACCGAGGCCGACCTGCTAGAGAGTGCGGCGCTGGCCGAGAGCTTCTCGAACCATCCCATCAGCAAGAGCCTGCGCGAGGCCTGCCCGGGTCTGGACGCCAAGCGTGCGTCCGACGCGCAGGAAATCGCAGGTCACGGCGTGAAAACGCAGGTGGATGGCCGCACCGTGCTGGCCGGCAACGCCCGCCTGATGGAGAGCGAGCATATTGACTACACCGCCGCCGAGGGCGCAGGCACGATTGTCTACGTCGCCCGCGACGGGCAGTTCCTTGGCTCCATCCTGATTTCCGATGAGGAAAAGCCTACCGCCGGGACCGCCATGCAGGGCCTGCAGGCACAGGGCGTGCGCACCGTCATGCTGACCGGTGACGCTCCCGCTGTGGCCGAGCTGGTCGCAAAGGATCTGGGCATCGACGAGGTACACGCGGGGCTGCTGCCCGCCGACAAGGTCGCGTGGGTCGAAAAGCTGCTGGCCCAGAAGCCCGAGAAGAAGGAGCTTGCCTTTGTGGGCGACGGCATCAACGACGCGCCGGTCCTGATGCGTGCTGACATCGGTATTGCGATGGGCGCGCTTGGCAGTGACGCCGCAATCGAGGCAGCCGACATCGTGCTGATGGACGACGACCCGGCCAAGATCAGCCTGGCCATGCGTATCTCCCGCAAGTGCATGCGCATTGTCTACCAGAACATCGTCTTTGCGCTGGCGGTCAAGGCGCTCTGCCTGATCCTGACCGCGCTGGGCATCACGAACATGTGGTGGGGCGTCTTTGCGGATGTCGGCGTCATGATCCTGGCCGTGCTGAACGCGACCCGGATGCTGAATGTGAAAGAGTATCAGTAAAATTGCAATAGAAAAGGCGTGTGCCCGGTGTGGGTACACGCCTTTTTTGAAATGGCTTCCCCCGCGGGGGAAGCTGTCAGTGGCCCAGACCACTGACTGATGAGGGCAGAGTTTACCATCACGACCCGTGCATGGGCCGCAACCGGAAGGCCACCCCTCATCCGCCCTCGGGCGGGGCCTCGGGTACCTTCCCCTACGGGGGAAGGCACTTTACATTAGCCCCTCCGGGTCAAGATACGCGCCGTCCTTCACGCACTCCAAATGAATGTGCGCGTCACCGCTGGTCTCCGCGGGAATGCTGCCGGCGGTGCCCAGCGCGGCGGCGGCTGTCACGCTGTCCCCGGCCTTCACGGCGGGGGCAGCGACGCCGCAGTACCGCCACGTCACGCCGTTTGCGTCCTCGACCTCGACCACACCGCCCCACAGCGCGTCCTCGCTCACCGAGACGACCTTGCCCGCCTTGGCGGCGGTCACACTCTCCCCTGCCGGGGCGGCGTAGTCCGCGCCGTTGTGGGTGCGCCAGTCGCCTAAGGTCGCACTGTAGACCAGTTCATTGCCGCTGAACGCCGTCAGCGGCTTCGCGTCCCAGATACCGGGCTTGGTGACGGTCTGTGCGGGCGGCGCAGCAGTGGCCTTCGGGGCCTGCGCTTCAGCAGGCGCAGGGGTGGCCGAGGGCTTTTCCGTTGCGGCGGGTGTGGTCGTCGGCTTGGGCACGTCCTGTGCGGGCTTGTCGATGGCGGTGTCGGGCTGTGTCCAGGCGGAATCATTCTGCAGCGCTTCCTTGCGGGTGCGCGTCAGGTCGGCCACGTTGCTGACAACCGTGCGCAGCGCCAGAATACCCGCCGCGGTGGCTGCAAACACCATGGCCAGACAGAACAGATACAGCCCTTTTTCCCTGAAAAACTGTTTGATGTGGTTCATCTTCCCCCGTCCTTTACTTGTGAAGGTATTGTGTATGCCGTTAGTGTGGACGTCCCGCACGGCTTTATACATGGCAAATACAATACGTTTTGTATAATATTGCCGCATAATACAAAACGACGATGCCTCTCTGCAAAATTTCCGTTGCATTTCTGCGCAAAACCGTGTATTATATACTATTGGATTATTATAGAGGAGTGTGCCCCGATGTGACGTTACCAGGATGAGCATCCCCAAAATGCAGGGGCGGATTCCATATCCGCTTACTCGTTTCCGCAGGGCACACCGCCGCGGGCGCATAGTGAATGCGCCCCTACGGACTCTATATACAAATACAGGTTAAGGAGTAATCATGGCATCATTGCGCGAAGAAATCGAATCCCGGCGCACATTTGCGATCATCTCGCATCCCGACGCCGGTAAAACCACACTCACCGAAAAACTCCTGCTCTACGGTGGGGCCATCCAGACCGCAGGTTCGGTCAAGGGCAAGCAGAGCGCCAAGCATGCGGTGTCCGACTGGATGGACATTGAAAAGCAGCGCGGTATTTCCGTTACCTCGTCTGTTCTGCAGTTCAACTATCAGGGCAAGTGCATCAACATTCTGGACACGCCCGGCCACCAGGACTTCAGTGAGGACACCTACCGCACCCTGATGGCGGCGGACTCCGCCGTCATGGTCATTGACGCCGCCAAGGGCGTTGAGGCCCAGACCATCAAGCTGTTCAAGGTCTGCACGCTGCGCCACATCCCGATCTTCACCTTCATCAACAAGATGGACCGCGAGGCCCGTGACCCGTTTGAGCTGATGGAGAACATTGAAGAAATCCTCGGCATCAAGACCTACCCGATGAACTGGCCCATCAGCTGCGGCAAGGACTTCAAGGGCGTCTATGACCGCAATGCCAGGCGCGTGCTGGCCTTTGAGAGCGATGGCCGCGCCAATGGCGTCAAGATGGTCGAGGAGGTCGAGGCCGAGATGGGCGACGCCCGCCTGGACGACCTGATCGGCACTGCCAACCATGAGAAGCTGGCCGAGGACATCGAGCTGCTGGACGGCGCTGCCGAGGAGTTTGACCTCGACGCCGTGCAGCACGGCGAGCTGTCCCCCGTGTTCTTCGGCTCCGCCTTGACGAACTTCGGCGTAGAGCCGTTCCTGAAGGAGTTCCTGCGCTTGACCCCCACCCCGCTGCCTCGCAAGGATGCGCAGAGCGGTGAGCTGGTCGAGCCGTGCAGCGAGCAGTTCAGCGGCTTTATCTTCAAGATCCAGGCCAACATGAACAAGAACCACCGTGACCGCATTGCGTTCCTGCGCATCTGCTCCGGCAAGTTTGAGCGCGGCATGGAGGCGTTCCACGTGCAGGAGGGCAAGAACATCAAGCTGGCCACCGGCACGAGCCTGATGGCCGATGACCGTGCCATCGTCAGCGAGGCCTATGCGGGCGATATTATCGGCCTGTTCGACCCGGGCATCTTCTCCATCGGCGACACACTCTGCACCGGCAAAAAGCATGTGCAGTTTGCGGGCATCCCGACGTTCGCCCCCGAGCACTTCGCCCGCGTGACCCAGGTCGATACGATGAAGCGCAAGCAGTTCGTCAAGGGCATGGAGCAGATCGCCCAGGAGGGCGCGATCCAGATCTTCCGCGACCTCGGCGCCGGTATGGAGGAGGTCATCGTCGGCGTCGTCGGCGTTTTGCAGCTGGAGGTTTTGGAGTACCGCCTGAAAAACGAGTACAATGTAGACATCCGTATGCAGACCCTGCCATACGAGCATCTGCGCTGGGTGCTGAACGACCCGGAAGAACTGGACATCAAGCATCTGGACGTGACCAGCGACACCCGCGCCATCGAGGATATGAAGGGCAACCCGCTGCTGCTCTTTGGCAGCCCGTGGAGCATCAACTGGGCCGAGCAGCACAATGAAGCGCTCAAGCTCTCCGAGTTCGGCAACCTGACGTTCTAAGGGGAGGTATTTCCAATGTTGGCGCAGCTGAAAAAGCACCTGACCCTGCACGAGCTGTGGGAGGATGCGAAATTCTTCTTCCTGCTGAATCTGGGGCTGGTCGCCACGGCGGTGGGCATCGCCGTTTTCAAAACGCCCAATCACTTTGCGTTCGGCGGCACGTCGGGTCTCTCCATTGTGCTGGCGACGCTGTTCCCGCGGTGGAATGTCGGCGCGTTCATGTGGTTCATCAACGCAGCACTCGTTGTGCTGGGGTTCGCCTTTCTGGGCATCAGGTCCATGGGGTGGACGATCTACTCGTCGTTCGCGCTGTCGTTCTACGTCAGTCTGTGTGAGCGGGTCTGCCCCCTTTCCGCGCCGCTGACGAGCGATGCGTTTCTGGAACTCTGCTTCGCGGTAATCCTGTCCGCCGTCGGCGCGGCCATCGTGTTCAACATCGGCGCGTCCACGGGCGGAACAGATATTGTGGCGATGATCCTGAACAAGTACACAAGCATGCCCGTTGGCCGCGCGCTGATGGTCAGTGACCTTGGTATTGTGCTGGTGGGCGCGTATCTCTACGGGCCTGCCACAGGGCTGTACTGCATCCTGGGCATGATCTTGAAAAGCACCGTCGCGGACAGCGCGATTGAAAGCATCAATCTGCGCAAGGTCTGCACGGTGGTCACCTCCAACCCGCAGCCGGTGCGCGATTTTATCGTGAACGACCTGCACCGTTCCGCCACGATGGAACAGGCCGAGGGTGCCTACACCCACGATGAAAAATGGGTGCTGACCACAGTCCTGACCCGAGGCCAGGCCCAGAAGCTCCGCCTGCACGTCCGCGGTCTGGACGACCACGCCTTTATCACGATTGTGAACAGCAGCGAGATCGTGGGCAAGGGCTTCCGGGCAATTTGAAAAACCAGAGCCTTCCCCCGAGGGGGAAGGTGGCCCCGCAGGGCCGGATGAGGGCGGACCCCCCCACGGCGGCCAGTTAAAGCTGTGCCGCCCTGTAGGGACCGGACATGTCCGGCCCTCCGCGGAAAGGCAGGCTCGCACCTGCGAGAAGGCCGCGGGCCGGGCATGCCCGGCCCCTACGAAGCAGCAAACTCGCTATCGGGCAATTGCGGCAAACCCGGCCCTCATCAGTCCGCTTTGCGGACAGCTTCCCCCTGCGCGGGGGAAGCCTTTGCATCGCACCCGTCCTCTTTTGGGCGGGTGCTTTTTCTATGCATACAGTTGTAATCTCTTCGTAAATATGGTATACTTTCTATAAGTATGATTATGCTGCTTACAAACAAGATTTACGAGGGGAACCTCTTTATGAGATATTCAAAACACCTTACCTACGCGGAACGTATGTTCCTGCGGGCGCGGCTGAACCGGGTGCGGCATATCACGCTCGACCCGGATGGGCCGGGCGTTGTGCGCATCCATCTTGTGCCCTGCTATAAGCCGGACCGCGAGACGCCGTTCACGGCCATTCTGAACGGGCAGGACATCCTGCCGCTCAACGTCAGCTGGGCCATTCTGCTGACCAACTTCATCGAGGCTTTAAAGCCTTACACCGGCAAGGAGATACGCCCGGAGGAGTGGAGCGCCATCAACGCGCAGGCCGTGGCTGCGACCCGCAAAATTTATCGCAAGACCGAGTACGCGCAGATCGAGAGCGACCTGAAAACGCTTGTGGACTGCCTGTGCACGATTGCCCGCGGCGGGGAGCCGCCGCTCTCGATTGAACCGGTCAGTCTGGCCGATTATGCACCGCGGATGGCCGCGCCCCACCGCATGGACCTGATGGTCAGCTCGATGGTCAAGGACGGCGCGTGGCACTGCAACCAGAAATGCCTGCACTGCTACGCCGCCAACCAGCCGCTTTCCGCCGTGCCGGAGCTGGACACCGACCAGTGGCTGGCCGTCATTGAAAAATGCCGCAACGCCGGCATTCCGCAGCTGACCTTTACGGGCGGCGAACCGACGCTGCGCCACGATCTGGTCAAGCTCGTGCAGGCGGCACAATGGTTTGTCACCCGCCTGAACACCAATGGCCGGATGCTGACCAGCATGATGTGCAAGGATCTGCACGCCGCCAGCCTGGACGCTGTGCAGATCACGTTCTACTCCGCCGATGCCGACATCCACAACGCGCTGGTCGGCGTGGACGGCTACACCGACACGGTGAACGGCATCAAAAATGCGCTGGCTGCGGACCTGAACGTCAGCCTGAACACACCGCTTTGCAGCCTGAACAGGGACTACCTGTCGGTGGTCAGGTTCGCGCATGAGCTGGGCGTCCGCTACCTGACCTGCAGCGGGCTGATCCCTGCGGGCAATGCCGAGAGCGACGCCAGCCGCGCCGTGCGCCTGACTCCCGCCGAGCTGGAGGATGTACTGCGCCCCGCCATGGAGTACGCCGCCGCAAACGGCATGGAAATCAACTTTACAAGCCCCGGCTGGCTGCCCGAGGAGACGCTGCGCACGCTGGGCTTTACCCAAATCCCCAGCTGCGGCGCCTGTCTGTCCAACATGGCTGTGGCGCCGGACGGCACGGTGCTGCCCTGCCAGAGCTGGCTGACCGGCAAGGGACTGGGCAATATGCTGCGCACCCCCTGGCCGCGCATCTGGCACAGCGGTGCCTGCCGCGCCATCCGCGGCGAGAGCGCCAAAATGGAGCGCCGCTGCCAGCTGGGGGCCACCCCGATGCAGGAGGGCTGCTGATGAAGATGAACTTTCTGCGCCGGTTGGCGCTTTTGTGCGCGGTGCTGACCTGCGGTATGCTGCTGGCCCTGCCCGCCGCTGCCGCGGAGGCTGATGCCCCCTACGCCGAGGACGGCGACATGGACTACATCCGCAGCTATGTTGTGACCGTTGACCCGCGGGAGGACGGCTCCGTAGACATCACCTACGACATCGACTGGCAGGTCATCGACGGCGATAAGACCGATTATTTGAGCTGGGTCAAGATCGGCCTGGCCAATTCCAGCGTGGACGAGCTGACCCCGCTGACCGATACGATCTCTGATTTACAGTACACGAGCGACGGCGGCAGCTACGCCAAGGTCGTGTTCCGTCACCGTTACTACGCGCCCGATGTGGCCGCCGCCAACGGCGGGGAGAGCAGCGTACATTTTGCATTCAGCGTGCACCAGAGCCATTTGTTCACAAAAAACGATGACGGTACGGCAAACTTCGCGTTTGTACCCGGCTGGTTCGACGACCTGAGCGTTGAAAATATGCAGGTGCGCTGGCACAATTACGACGGTTTTGTCGCCGATAACACCGGCGTGGACGGCGATTACCTGACCTGGGATTTCGGCGTGATGGGCCACGGCCAGCAGGCCATGGTGCATGTGACGGTGCCTGTCACGAACGCCGCGGCGTTTGACCCCGGCGCAGCCATGACCACCGACGACTATGACAGCGGCGAGGACCTGGACGAGATCGTCGGTATGCTGGTGACGCTGGTTGTGGTGCTGCTGGCAGTTGCCGTCATCATCATTGCGATAGCCTCCCAGTCCCCCGAGTGGGGCGGCGGCTTCGGCGGCGGGATCGACCCCGACGACTGGTTCTGGTACACGAACGGCGTTCACACGATCCGCTGCGCCCGCTCCGCACCCCCGCCCAGTGGCTACCACCGCACGGACCCGCCGCCGGAGTTCAGGGCGGGCGGCGGCAAGACCCGCGGCGGCGGTGTGAGCCGCCACCACAGCAACCATTCCGGCTGTGCCGGCAGCTGTGCCTGCGCGTGTGCGTCCAGCTGCGCGTGTGCCTGCGCCTGTGCAGGCGGCGGGCGCGCCGGGTGCAGTGTCAAGGATTTTTACACCGTGAAGCTCCCTAAAAAATCTGTAGGGGCCGATGCTTGCATCGGCCCGGAAACCGAGGATAAACGATGAGCCTGGAAGACCAATACGATGCCTGGGTCCGCGGCCTGATGGGCGGCGGCAGGTACGCCGCGACCCCGAAGCAGGCTGAGGACGCCAACGACGCCGTGCAGCAGATGCAGGCCCAGCTGGACGCCCTGACCGAGGCCCAGAAGCGCCAGACTGCCGCGGGCAGCGCACTGAACGCCGTGCAGAAGGCAGGGGCCGCCACGGCGGAGAGCGTGCGCAGGATGAGCAGCGAGCTGACGAAGTCGCTCAAGCAGGACGGTCTGCTGGGCGGCACCGTAGCTGCGCCCTCCCCTGCCCCGGCTGTGCCCGCCAAGGCGGATTTTGCCGGAGTGACCGAAAAGATCAAGGCCCAGGTGCTGGGGCAGGATGCCTTCGTCTCGGCGCTGGTCAAGGCGTTCCGCCGCCCGTTTGTGCTGGGCACGGCGGACGACACCGCCCACGCCCGCAGCGTGATGCTGCTCTGCGGCCCCAACGGCACGGGCCGCCACTATGCGCTGCAATGCGTGGTGGACGAGCTGGCCGCCCGCGGTGTGCTGCACAGCGCTGCCGTGGAGACGCTGGATCTGGCGCTCTACCCCGGCCCCGCGCAGGAGAAGCTGTTTTTGCAGGACCTTTACGCGGCGCTGCAGTCCGACGCCGAGGTGCTGACCTTTGAGCATTACGAGAGCTGCGCCGCCAACTACCTGAATATGCTGGCGACGCTGGCGATGGACGGCACGCTGGCATTGTCGAGCCGGTACGTTTTGCAGCGCGGCATCCTCGTGGATGTCGGCACGGCGCTGGCCCCCGGTGCCATCGGCGAGCTGCAGGCCGGCGGCAAGTATTTTGTGTTCTACTCCAACAAGGGCGAGACCGCGCTGGCCGATTACTTTGGGGCAAAGTTTGTGGACGCCGTTGCGGGCGACATCTGCCGCACCGAGGCGTTCACCCCCGAGGCGCTGGCCGCCGTGGCCGCGCGGGAGCTGAATTATCTGGCCCAGCGCACCCGCAGGCAGTGCGGACTGGCGCTGACCATGGGCGCAGATGTGCGTGACCTGCTGGCGTCGCAGTACGGCAAGACCAGCGGTATGCAGGCTATGCGCGACTACTGCGAGACAGTCTACCGCGCGATTGCCGAGTACGTGCTGGATGCCGACGAGACGCCCACCGACGGCACGCCCGCCGCGCTGACGGCGGAGAACGGCAGGCTGTGCATGGCCGTGAACGGCGGCGACTCCTTTGACCTGCTGGCGCTGCTGCCCCAGCAGTACCGCGGCGATGTGGACGCGGTGGAGGCTGAGCTGGACGGCATCATCGGTCTGGATGAAATCAAGAGCTATGTGCGTGACATCGCCAAAAACGTGCAGGCCCAGCAGCGCCGCAAGGCCCAGGGCCTGAAGGTCGCCGAGGTCAACATGCACATGATCTTTACCGGAAACCCCGGCACCGGCAAGACGACGATTGCCCGCATACTGGCCAAGTACCTGAAGGCCATCGGCGCACTGCGCGGCGGCCAGCTCGTGGAGGTCACCCGCGCTGATCTGGTGGGCCGCTATGTCGGCCACACGGCCCCGCTGACGAACTCGGTCATCCAGAGCGCGCTGGGCGGCGTGCTGTTCATTGACGAGGCCTACGCCCTCTACCGCGGCGGTGAGGACAGCTTCGGCCTTGAGGCGATTGACACGCTGGTCAAGGGAATCGAGGACCACCGCGACGACCTCGTCGTGATTCTGGCGGGTTACACGAAGGAGATGCAGCTGTTTTTGAGCGCGAACTCCGGCCTGGCCAGCCGTTTCCCGAATCAGATCGAGTTCCCGGACTACACGGGCGCGGAGCTGTATAAGATCCTGTGCTCGATTGCAAGATCCAAGGGCTACACGCTGGACGCAGCCTGTGAGCTGCCGCTGGTCACCTACTTTGACCGCAAGCAGGCCGAGGACGCCGCCACGAACGGCAACGGACGCATGGCCCGCAACACGCTGGAAAAGGCCATTCTGAACCAGTCCAAGCGGCTTGTTGCCGACCCGGACGCAAGCCTGGAGCTGCTGGTAGTTGGGGATTTTGAGCTGGAGTAAAGGTTGAGCTGTAGGGGCCGGGCATGCCCGGCCCGCAACTTTGCCGTCGCTGCCCATTTAGCAGTTCCTCTGCGGGAAGGGGGCTTGGCCCCTTCGCGGGGCGTCGAGGACGCCGCCCCCCTACGGTGGCAACCCGTGGACTTTCCCGTTGCCGCAAGCGCTCACGGCGGCCAGAGGGCTGCCCGCAAACAACTGGATAAACCAAAAAGAGACCGCCTGTTTCAGACGGTCTCTTTACTTTTTGTCGTTTTATCGTGCTGTATAATCCGAATCAAGGTCAGACAGAATCCGCTCGCTGCTCTCGCGGGTGTCCGTCATGCGGACGGCGTTGCGCAGGGGCAGAACGGAGCGCGGCGTGACGGAGAGCTCGTCCACGCCGAAGGCGAGGAAGGTCTCGGTCAGGGTCAGGTCTGCACCCAGCTCACCGCAGATGCCGACCCAGATGCCGTTCTTGTGGGCGTTCTCGGTCACAAGGCGGATCAGGCGCAGCACCGCGGGGTGATGCGGGTCGTAGAAGCGGCCCAGGTCGTTGTTCTGACGGTCACAGGCCAGCGTGTACTGGGTCAGATCGTTCGTGCCGATGCTGAAGAAGTCGACCTCCTTTGCCAGACGATCACTGTTGATGGCCGCGGCGGGCGTCTCGATCATAATGCCGATCTGCACATCCTCGCTGTAGGGGATGCCCTCGTTTTTCAGCTCGCGGCGGACCTCCTCGCACATGCGCTTGGCCTCACGGACCTCCCAGACGGAGGTGACCATCGGGAACATAATGCCCAGCTTGCCGAATGCGGACGCGCGGAACAGGGCGCGCAGCTGGGTCTTGAAGATCTCGGGCCGGGTCAGGCAGATGCGCAGTGCGCGCATACCCATGGCGGGGTTATCCTCCTTGGGCAGGTCAAAGTAGCCGATCTGCTTGTCCGCGCCGATGTCCAGCGTGCGGATGATGACCTCCTTGCCGTCCATGTCAGACAGCACCTGCTTGTAGGCTTCAAACTGCTGATCCTCGGTGGGATAGTCCGTCGTGTTCAGGTAGAGGAACTCGGAGCGGAACAGGCCGATGCCGCCGCCGTCGTTGACCTGCACGGCATGCACATCCTCCGGCGAGCCGATGTTGCAGTAGATGCGGATGGTCTTGCCGTCCTTCGTTACGTTGGCCTGGCCCTTGAGCGTTTCCAGCAGGCGCTGCAGGCGCAGCTGCTCGTCGCGCTTTTTCAGCAGGCGGTCACGGGTGTCGTCGTCGGGGTCGATGACCAGCGCACCGGTGCTGCCGTCCGCGATGGCGGCGCGGCCCTCCAGCTCGGGCTTGAGCGCGTCGCCCATGCCGACGATGGCGGGAATGCCCAGCGTGCGGGCCAGAATGGCCGTGTGGCTCGAACCGGAGCCGCCCGCCGTGATGAAGCCCAGGACCTTGGACTTGTCCAGCTGGATCGTTTCGGACGGGGCCAGGTCGTCGGCGCAGAGCAGCACCGGCACATCGGACGCAATGCCGCCCTGCACGATGCCGCACAGGATGCCCAGAATGCGCTGGCTGACATCCTTGACGTCGGCGGCGCGGGCCTGCATATAGGCGTCGTCCATCGAGGCGAACATCTCGGCAAACTGCTCTGACGTGTCGGAGACGGCGGCTTCGGCGTTCATTTTCTGGTTGACGATGCGATCCTCAATGGCCTCCTCGTAGTCGAGGTCCTCGGCCATCATCTGGTGGGTCTCAAACAGCATGGCGGCTTCGTCGCCGGCCTCCTTGCGGGCCTGCTCGGCCAGCACGCCCAGCTGCTCGACTGCGCCGGTCTGCGCACCCTTGAAGCGGTGCCACTCGGCGTCGGTATCCTCCACCGTGTAGCGCTTGATCTCCGCCGTGGCACGGCGGTAAAAGTAAAGCGGGCCAACGCCGACACCGGCGGAAACGCCCTTGCCTTGAATCGTGATCATTGGGGAGCCTCCTTCAAATCAAAACCGCGGCTGCCGTCTTGCTGCGGCGGCCGCGGCCGTACATGATGCCGGAATTACAGATGCTCGTTGAAGAACTTCTCCAGAGCGGGGGCAGCGGTGTCCTCGTCGGCACCCTCGATCTTGACGGTGACGGTGTCGCCGCACTTGATGCCCATGCCCATCAGAGCCATGAGACGGGTGGCGTCAACGGACTTGCCGTTCTTGTCAACAATGGTGACGGTGCTCTGGCAGGTCTTGGCCTCCTTGGCCAGCATGCCGGCGGGACGTGCGTGAATGCCAACGGGCTCTTTGATTGTATAGGTGAATTCTTTCATAGCTTTTTCCTCCCATAGATGCGGTGCGGTAGGGCGCAGCGCAAATAATTAAGCTGTTATTATAATAACATACTCTGCCGCCAACGTCAACGGAAAAAGCTCCAAAAACGAGCTGAATCTTTGGTTATTTCGAATAAAAAATTGTGTGGAATGTGTATGATTCGTCCATAAATGGGTTGAATCATCATTTCCGGAGAAATTCCCGCAGCACATCCTCTGGGCGGGGCGTGTGCAGCGGGTAGCGTGCGCGCAGCGGCGCGGCGGCACCGTCCATGATGTAAGGCGTGCCGACAAGGTCGAGCATCGCCACATCGTTGTAGTTGTCGCCGAAGGCCATGACCTCGTCATGGGCGAAGCCCAGCACGCGGCAGAGCGACTCGACGCCGACACCCTTGTTGGCGGTGGTCGTGTCGATCCAGTACGGGCCCGCCACGGCGCAGTTGGCCTGCTGCCAGCGCGGCACAAAGCGGTCCGCGTACTTTTCCACGCCCTCATGCAGGTAGACCGACACCTTGACAATCTCCTCGGGGATCTCGGACGGGTCGGAGATGACCTTGTAACGGTTGCCGATAAATTGGATGCGGTCCAGCATGCCGAGGCCGCGCTCCATCAGATAGGCGCAGTTCTGGCCCGAGAGCATGACCTCGCCCTGGCCGTCACTGCGGTCCCACAGGTCGTGGGCGATTTCCTCCGCCAGTGCGCGGGGCATTGGGTTCTCGGCGATGCAGTGCTCGTCCTTGAACAGCACGCCGCCGTTCTCGCACAGGAAAACACAGCAGTCGGCCACCGGCGCAAACAGCAGGCGCAGGCTGGTGTACTGCCGCCCGGATGCCGGGCAGAACAGGATGCCGCGGTCATGCAGGGCGCGGATCTGGTCGAAAATTTCGCCCTCCAGCTTTTTGCGGCCATATTGCAGCAGCGTACCGTCAATGTCGCTGCAGATCATTTTGATTGCCATAATACAACTCCTTTGTGGTTACGGGAATATTGTAGCACATTTGGCAGGGTGTTTGCAATTTTGTTTGGGCGCGTTATAATAAATTCGTAAGGGTGAGCAGTGCTTGCCCGCGGAACCTGACGGTGGCCGTGAACGGCCCGGGTCGTCGAGGACGCCGACCCCTACAACGTGCGGAAATGCGCGAAAAGAACGGAGATGCAATAGTATGGCTTTCATCACAATAAACCACCACTCCCCTGTCGACAACGGCGCGGCGTTTGTGGCCGAAAACGCCACACTGGCGGGCAGCGTGCGGCTTGAGAAAAACAGCAGCGTCTGGTACGGCGCGGTGCTGCGGGCGGACACCGGGTGCATTGCCATTGGGGAAAACTCCAACGTGCAGGACGACGCCGTGCTGCACACCGGCCCCGGGCTGGATGTGACGGTGGGGCGCGGAACGTCCGTCGGACACGGGGCCGTTGTGCACGGCTGCACGGTGGGCGACGGCTGCCTGATTGGGATGCACGCGACGATTTTGAACGGCGCGGTCATCGGGGACGGCTGCCTGATCGCCGCGGGGGCGCTTGTGCCGGAGAACATGCAGGTGCCCGCGGGGAGCCTTGTCATCGGCGTGCCCGGCAAGGTCGTGCGGCCCGTCAGCGCGGCACAGGCTGCCGCCATCAAGGCCAACGAAGAAGAATATCTGGAATTGGCAAGGGCGCACGCAGAGGCAAGATAACCGCGGTATGCGCTTTTGCCGGAGACGTAGGGCGGCCAGCCCTCTGGCCGCCGCGGGGCCTTGCCGTCATTGCCTGTTCCCCGGATGGTTGTAGGGGGCGGCGTCCTCGACGCCCCGCAGGCGGCGCACGAGTCCCGGGAGGGATGAGCGAGTAAGGTGAACGGGAGAACCGTAGGGCGGGGTGCCCACACCCCGCCGTGGAGGGGTCAAGACCCCTCCCTACAGTGTGAACCGTTAAAGGGGCGTGTAAGGCAAACGGGCGGTTAAGGCAAGGCCGCGGGCGGCATATATGCCGCCCCTACAGGGCAACAAAAAAGTGCTGCAATCCATTGCGGAAAGCAGCACTTTTTTATTTTGGAATTTACTTCAGCACCGCGCCCAGATTGGCGCTGGTGACCAACCTTGCGTACCGCGCCAGCCAGCCGGTCTTGATGTTCGGCTCGGGCTGGACGTAGGCGGCCTTGCGGGCGGCAAGCTCGTCGTCGCTGACGGCCAGGTGGATGGACGCATTCGGAATGTCGATCTCGATGGTGTCCCCTTCCCTGACCAGACCGATGGGGCCGCCGGACGCTGCCTCGGGGCTGACGTGGCCGATGGCCGCGCCGCGGGACGCACCGGAGAAGCGGCCATCCGTGATGAGTGCCACCGTGGTATCCAGCTTCATGCCCGCCAGTGCGCTGGTGGGGTTGAGCATCTCGCGCATACCGGGGCCGCCCTTGGGGCCCTCGTAGCGGATGACCAC
>OJRX01001944.1_pt1 | contig 18858 bp, 16 predicted proteins | sample 1599301 | NCBI WGS metagenome assembly OJRX01 (sample SAMN04168656, study PRJEB22393) | human gut metagenome | biome: human gut microbiome; feature: stool | host: Homo sapiens | collected 2014-03-17 | reverse complement strand
ATTCCTGCTGCCACCATGTTTTCTTACGGCACTTTCGATTCCAAAAGTGCCTACCCGTAAACAGTAACGGAATTTCTCCACTCCTATTTCCATGCAAAATCTTATCTTGACATCCCTGTTTTTCCGTACTATAACAAGGGCAAGCATAAGCCGCCTGTGCGCTTATGCCCGTTTCATAGCACCTTACAGATTATATCTGTACAAGACTGACACGGAGGACATTATAATATGAAACAGAACTCACGAATCCAACTGGAAAACACCTTGATCGGCGCACTTGGCGTTCTTTCCCTTGTACTTTTTATTCTCAGCTTCCTGCCAGGGCTGGGACTGGCAAACCGCGTCGGTATCCTTCTGGAAATGGGGCACATGGTACAGCGTGCCTTTTCTGTCGTGCTCTTCATCCTGACCTTCCAGCTTTGGAAACGGAAGCGCGCCGCCTGGAACATTGCTGTTCTCCTGCTGTTTTTAAGCTTTTTACGCGGGCTGACAGCACTTTCTTCGCCTTTGTATCTTCCGTTTCACCTGGCAGAAGCCGTATTATTTCTGCTTCTCCTGTGTTTTCGGAAGGACTTCTGCTGCCCGTCTGACCGGCGCAGCCTCGGACGCTCTCTCCTGTTTCTGCTGCTGGCACTGGCAGGCATCATCGTCAATGCCGGTATCAGCTATCATTTTTCGGTAAAACCGCTGGGAGAAACCTCTCTTGACTCGCTGATGGATAGTCTCATTCAGGGAACTGCCATGATTTTCGGCATGGGAAATCCGAGCAATGTTTCACGTGAAACACATGTAGTCGAACTGGTTACATTCTGGTTCAGCTGGGGCTGCATCCTCGCCTCCATTCTGTATGCGGTCCGCCCATGGCTGCTGCATCCAGTCAGCCATGCTTCGGATTTGATGCATGCCCGCACCCTCGTCAACCTGTACAGCCAGAATCCCAGCGCCTATTTGACGCTGGAGGATGACAAGCTCCTATATTTCGGTCAGAAGGTGGACGGCGTCATCCCCTACGGAGTCGTCGGCAGCACCATCGTTATCAACGGCGATCCCATCTGCGCGGACAGCGATTTTCCGGTTCTCCTGGCAGAATTTAAAGAATTTTGCCAGCGCAGCGCTCACAATCTGTTTTTTATCAGCGTCACTGACCATTTTCTGGAAGAATATAAGAAGCAGGGCTTTGGATGGGTCAAAAACGGGGAGGAAGCCCGTTTCCACCTTGCGGACTATGAAATCTCTGGCAAGAAAGGCGCCAAGATGCGGATGAACATCAATCACGCCCGGAAAGCCGGGGTCGTCGTCCATGAATACTGCCCGCTGAAACAGCGGGATGCACAGATTGAGGCAGATCTGAACCGCATCACGAACGAATGGCTGCAACAGAAAAAGAGTTCGATGCTGACTTTCGTTATGGGAACTGTCGGGCTGGAAAATCCGATGGACAAGCGATATTTCTACGCCACCGACGCCGACGGAAAAATCGTGGCATTCATCGTGTTTGTCCCATTTCTCGGCAAAAGAGGCTACATGGCGGACGTCACCCGCCACGGAACCGGCGCACCGAGCGGCGTGATGGAGACGATTCTTTACGACGCATTTCAGGTTTTCAAAGACGAGGGCATTGAGTATGGCAGCCTCGGTGTTGCCCCGCTCGCTGGCTTGGAAAATGACAGCTCTAATCCGGTCGAAAAGCTGCTCTGCTTCGCTTACAACCACCTGAATGACTGTTATGGATTCCGCGACCTCTACCGTGCCAAGGAAAAATACAGCCCGACCGAATGGGTTCCTTCCTATTATATTTACCTGCCGAAGATTCCAACACCAGACATGTTTTACGCCCTTGTGACGATTCAGAATCCGCATCAGATCCGCGAGGCAGCGGAGGATCTGGTAAAAGGATGGGCGCAGCGACTGAGAAACAAGAGGGCTTCCCTGACACATCAGAGTAAACCATCTCGCCAGGTAAGTTGGGCTGCTTCTTCCAGCACGAAGCAGCCCGACACAAGAAAGCAGACAGATGCAGATAAAAAGGCAGACTAAACTCAGCTTTTATCATGCTGGATGCAGCCTGATAAATTTCATTTTTTTACCAGAAAAGAGGCGCTCTTACGATGAAACATTCCGGCTATCTCACCACCTCCGGCGCAGAAATCTACTATGAACAGTACGGCAGCGGCACACCGCTCCTTATCCTGCATGGAAACAGCCAGTCCCTTGCCGTCTTTTACCCATTTCTGCGCACGTTTCTGCCCGATTTTCAGGTGATTCTGATGGACAGTCGGGGACATGGGCGTTCCCGGCTGTCTGTCCACACAGCGCTCCATGGGTTCTCTACAGAGGATATGGCAGACGACGTTATCGCCCTGCTTAACCACTTACATCTTTCCTCCGTCCACCTGCTGGGATTCAGCGATGGTGCCAATATCGGGCTGGAGATCGCATGCAAATACCCGGAGCGGCTGAAAACGCTCATCTGTATCAGCGCCAACGCCTCACCGGACGGGCTGCTCACGCCGCTGCACCTTGCCGCCCAAATGCTGCACAGCATTTTAAATCTCCTGGGGAATCTCCTGCTGCCTGTTTTAAAATGCAGCTTCTCTTCTGCCTCTGCATCCTCCGGGTCCTCTGCGGTCTCTGCACTGTCCACCCCGAAAGTTTCCCTGCCATTTCAGAAGAATTTCTCTGTTTCCGCCACATCCGCAGTTTGTGCCGACAAAGAAAGGCAACGTCATTCCGGCTCAATTTCCCCCCGGATTCCGGCAGAACAAAAAAAGAAGCCTGACTGTCTTACCCGGCTGACGCACCGCGTCCTCCGCCGCCGAAATCTGACTTCTCTTTTACTTCACTCGCCCCGTTTAAGTGCCCGGAAATTGCAAACCATCTCCGTTCCTGTGCTGCTGATCGCCGGAACCCGGGATCTCATTAAACCCTCACACTCCCGCTGGTTAGCAAGGCAGATTCCAACCAGCCGGCTTCTTTTAATGACCGGGGGACGGCATACTTCCATATTCCGGACACCGGCGCCTTATCTGCGCGCAATTCTGGCATTCCTTCGCCGCAGCTAAAGTCTCCTTACTCTTTCTGCTGCTCCGCTTTCCTTGCTCCATTCACTTTTAGGTTCTATACTTTTCCTCTTCAAGCATCTCTACCGGACGGCATCCGCAGCTGCCGTGTTTCGAGCACTCAACTCAAAGCACCTCTCAGCACAACTTCCGCCCATTATCCACTTCTTCCTTCTGGCAGATCTCATCCAGCACCCAGTTTCCATCTTCCAGAACAAACCTCCAATATTCGAAGAAATCTTCCATTTTCCGGGAGCCCTTCAAAAGTTCTCCTGTTTCTTCGTGATACACATAGTCGATCATCTTTCCATGGATCAAATACCAGATATAGTCGCGGTCGTCGCCGTCCTCATTCTCCGCTTCCACCAAAATCGCATCCAGAAGCTGGATCCCTTCCATGACAAACACCTCATGGCGCATCCTGCTCCACTCAAATTTCGTCTGAAACTCCTGCTGCATCTTCTGGCTCAGGTAAGGATGCCCTTTTTCCAGATCACGATCCCGCCAGCATTCCTGAATCCGGTAATATGATTCCCGCACCCGCTCCTGTATCTCACTCCGATCCCAATGATCTTCTCCGATGGAAAATTCTTTCAATTTTTCACGGGCTGCTGCCTGTTTCTTTTTTGCCCGGTGCAGGTATGTAATGGTTCCGGCACTTCCCAGAATCACAAAGGTTCCCGTAAGCAAAAGCGCCTGAAACGCACCCGCCCGTCCGCCTTGTCCCCGGCTGCTGCTTGTATGATGATGGGAAGAACCACCTCCGCCACCTCCGCCGCCTCCGCCGCCGGAAGCACCTCCCGCTCTGGCAAAGGCGGTAAAAGATCCAAGAACCATCATGGCTGCTGTCAGGCAAAGCAGGCGGACGAACGTTTTCCGGCACAGGCGGCCTTTCTTTCCCAATCTGGAACCCACCCTGCTTCCGCCGTTTTCATTTTCTCCCCTGCTTCTCTCCGTTGCTTTCACATCTCTCATATGAATTCTCCTAAAATCTCCCACACCTACTCGCGCTGCTGATCCTCCGGCTCCCTGCAGACATCCACCCAGCCTTTCGCTCCAGACACTTCTTCCAACTCCGGGATCGTGAGACGTACCGCACTGTGGTCGTCTCCCGCTGCCGGATAAACCGTCTCAAAACGCTTCAGGCTCTCATCCAGATACACTTCAATTCCATCCTTGATACCAAACGGGCAGACCCCACCCGGCGCATGACCGGTAACCTCCTCCACCTGCTCAAACGGGATCATCTTTGCTTTCACGTGAAACGTATCTTTATATTTCCGGTTATCCACTTTCGCAGTACCTTCTGTCAAAATCAATACCGGCTGTTCTCCCTGCAAAAAGGACATCGTTTTCGCAATCATCCCCGGCTCCACGCCTAATGCCTCCGCTGCCAGCGCAACCGTCGCTGTGGACTCTTTTAACTCAATAACATGATCCAAAAATCCGACTTCCTTTAAGTAACTTTCTGCTTTTTCCAGTGACATGGCTGTTTTCCTCCCGTATCCTCTATCGATTGATCTGCCGTATCAATTTCTTTTATATTTTAGAACTCATTCATCTTTCCCATCATATCACACTTTCATTTTCCATATCAATATTTCTGTAAATAAAAAAGAATGCGCATCATTGGCACGTTAGTGCCTTTTTGTGTAATAGGGAATTCCAAGGAATTTCCTGTTACACAAAAAAAGGACCGCCGCCCCCATCGGGAGCTGCGATCCTCTCACTTTCTTACCGTTCTTCTTAGACTTCCGGTTTCTCAACCTGAACGATTGCATCCTTACGCATCGGGATGCGGCAGTTCTTGTTGCTTCCGAACTCTACGATTACAGTATCATCGGTCATATCGATAATCACGCCGTAGAAGCCGCTGGATGTCAGAACGCTGTCGCCTACTGCTACGGTTGCCATCAGTTCTGCCTGTTTTTTCTTTTCCTTGGACTGTGGACGGATTGCCATAAAATAGAAGATGGCAATGATAAATACAAGGTAAACGATCATTCCGCTTGTGCTGCTCATGTGGTATATTTCCTCCTTTAGTTCGATTCACCCATCATGCCTGCAAGTTTCTTTGCTTTATACTCAGCATAACAGTGATGTTCGATCGCGTCGCGAATCTCTTCCATCATTTTATTATAAAAATACAAATTATGCAAGACGCATAATCTCATCCCCAGCATTTCCTTCGCCTTAAACAGGTGGCGGATATATGCGCGGGAGTAAGAACGGCATGCCGGGCAGCCGCAGCCTTCCTCGATTGGGCGCGGATCCAGCTCATATTTGCTGTTCAGGAGATTTAATTTGCCATGGTTCGTGTATACATGGCTGTGGCGTCCATTCCGGGACGGGTACACACAGTCAAAGAAATCGACGCCCCGGTCTACCGCTTCCAGGATGTTTGCCGGTGTGCCAACGCCCATAAGATAAGTCGGCTTGTCCTCCGGCAGGTGCGGAACGACTGCATCCAGAATCCGATACATTTCCTCATGGCTCTCGCCAACTGCCAGACCTCCGACCGCATAGCCATCGAGGTTCATTTTGCTGATTTCCTTCGCGTGTTCGATACGGATATCCTCGTAAATCGCACCCTGATTGATACCAAACAGGAGCTGTTCCCGGTTGACCGTATCCGGCAGTGCATTGAGGCGTGCCATCTCATCCTTGCAGCGCGCCAGCCAGCGCGTCGTGCGCTCCACTGATTTCTGTACATAGTCCCGATCGGCAAGACTCGGCGGGCACTCATCAAATGCCATCGCGATCGTCGAACCTAAGTTGGACTGAATCTGCATACTTTCCTCCGGTCCCATGAAAATCTTGTGACCATCGATGTGGGAGTTAAAATAAACGCCCTCTTCTTTAATCTTCCGCAGTCCCGCCAGGGAAAACACCTGAAATCCGCCGGAATCCGTGAGGATCGGGCGATCCCAGTTCATAAATTTGTGCAGACCGCCAAACTGTCGGATCAGCTTGTCGCCGGTACGGACATGGAGGTGGTAGGTATTGGAAAGTTCCACCTGCGTGCCGATCGTGCGGAGATCATCGGTCGAAACCGCGCCCTTGATCGCCGCCACCGTGCCGACATTCATGAAAACAGGCGTCTGGATGGTTCCGTGGACCGTTTTCATTTCCGCGCGTTTTGCGCGGCCATCTTTGTATAAAATCTTGTATTCCATCTTTTTTCCTATACTTTTTACTTCTCTGCCTTTGCCTTCTTGCCAGCCGGTTTGGCATTCTTCTCCATGCGCTTTTTATTCAGCACATACCAGACAGAGCCGGACAGGCATACGGACGAATACGTACCGCAGATCAGACCTACCATCAGCGGAAGAGCAAACTCACGGATGGAAGATACACCCAGGATGTAAAGAATCAGGACCATGACGAAGGTCGTCAGCGTCGTGTTGATGCTTCGCGTCAGGGTCTGGCTGATACTAGTGTTGACGATCGTCTCAGCGGACTCTTTATTGCCCAGAAGCTTCATATTCTCACGGATACGGTCGAAGATAACGATCGTCGCGTTGATTGAGTAACCGACAATCGTCAGCATGCAGGCGATGAACGTCGAACCAACCGACCAGCGCAGCATCGCATAGCAGGTCAAGACAACCAGTACATCGTGCATCAGGGCAAGAACCGCGCCCGCCGCGAACGTGATATTGCTGAAACGGAACCAGATGTAGATCAACATGCAGATCGTCGCAATCGTAACCGCCACAATCGCATCGCGCTTCATCTCCTGGCTGACTGCACCGGAGATACTATCGGCTGTGATCTTCTCTTTATCCACACCAAACTGATCCGCCAGCGCCTGGTTTAACTCTTCGCGCTCGTCCATGTTCAGGGTACGTGTCTTGATGATAACCTCGTTGCTTCCGGCTACCTTCTGGGTCTGTGTGCCAGCTTCGCCGGTAATCTTTTCTACCACCGGAACCACCTGGGAGGAAATATCTTCCAGAGACATATCCTCGTTAAAGGTAACGTTTGTAGAAGTACCGCCTCTGAACTCCATGCTGTAGTTGAGCGGCACACCCATCGAAGACTGATTGTGAACCATGCTGCCGACGCCTGCCAGAATGATCACGAGCGACAGAGCAAAGTAAAGCTTGCGGAATTTCAGGAACGGACGCGTCTTCATATCCTTGCGGCATCCGTAGAATTTCGCATCCTCAAAGCCCATCTCATAGAAGCAGTTCAGGGCAAATTTGGTTACAAACAGCGCCGTGAACATAGAAAGCACGATACCGATTGCCAGCGTCGCCGCAAAGCCCTTGACGGTACCGGAACCTCTCCAGAACAGAACCGCTGCCGCAATCAGGGTGGTTACGTTTCCGTCGATGATCGCGGAAAGTGCCTTGGCGAAACCTGCCTTGATCGCATTCTTGACGGATGTTCCCAGACCGATCTCCTCTTTGATACGGGTGAAAATGATAACGTTCGCATCCACCGCCATACCAATCGACAGGATGATACCAGCCACGCCCGGAAGCGTCAGAGTCACCTCAAATGCAACTAACAGGATCAGGATCAGACCGACATACAGGCACAGAGCCAGAGATGCAGCCAGACCCGGAAGCAGATATACGGCAATCATAAATACAATGACAATGGCAAATCCGATCAGACCTGCCTTTAAGCTGGTGGAGATCGCCTCCTGGCCCAGCTTCGCGCCAACTACGTTGGAACGCAGCTCTTCCAGCTCCAGGGACAGGGAACCGATACGGATCGTGGACGCAAGATTATTTGCCTCTTCATAATCCGCCATGCCGTCGATCTGGCACTGTCCGCCTGTGATCGCCTCACGGACGGTCGGAGCAGAAATAATCTGGTTATCATAAATGATATAAATTGGTTTCCCGACGCCATTCGTGGTCGCCTCAGCAAATGCCTGTTTACCTTCCTCGGTAAAGGTCAGAGAAACGACATACGCCTTGGAACCGGTCGCCTTATCCTCGGTCATGCCGGCTTTCGCGCTGGCAACCTGTTTACCATCAAGGATCTGATTTCCTTCAGAGTCCACGAAAATCAGGGAACCCGGTTTTCCTAACTCTTCCAGAATCGCGTTGGCATCCGATACACCCGGAATATCTACGTTGATACGGTTATTACCCTCCTGGTAAACCTCCGCCTCGGTACTGTAATTCTGTACACGCTGCTGGAGCTTGTAGATCGTATCCGCCATATCCTCGGAAGACGGATTTTCTTCTTTCGCCTGATAGGTAATGCTGACACCGCCAGCCAGGTCAAGACCCAGCTTGATCTGATTCATCGTCGAATAGCCGAAATAGCCGAATACGCCGATGGCAATCAGAAGGAGCAGCATCCCCAGGAAGCTTTTTCCTTTTTTGTTCTTCATTCCTCTCTCTCCTTGTTCTCTACTCGTCAGAGCCGTCTGCAAGAGCAGCTTTTATCATGATCGCGCACTCGATACGTTTTTTCTGCATCTCGCACCCGATATCATACGCATCCGTGATGGAACCGTGGAAGTTGTAGGAATTGGCCGCACAGCCGCCGCTGCAGTAAAATCTGGCAAAACAATCCCGGCATTTGTCCTTCGCATAAACATTGCAGAGCTTGAACTCATCGCGGACTGCCGTGTTAGTCACGCCCGTATCTACATTGCCGAGAAGGAAATCTTCATTTCCTACAAACTGATGGCACGGATAGAGGTCGCCCCACGGGGTCACAGCCAGATACTCGGTTCCCGAACCGCATCCGGACAGACGTTTTGCCACGCACGGTCCCTGTGTCAGGTCAAGCATAAAGTGGAAGAACGTAAAGCCGCGTCCCTCTTTATGTCTCTTGACATACTCTGCTGCCAGACGGTCATATTCCTCGAGAATCTGCGGAAGATCCGCCTCTTTGATCGCGTAGGGCTCTTCATCCGGTGCTACGACCGGCTCAACCGACATTTTCTTGAATCCAAGATCGGCAAAATGCAAAACATCTTTGCCAAAATCCAGGTTGTTGTGTGTGAAGGTACCACGCACGAAATAATCGCGGTCTCCGCGCTTTTCTGCAAATTTCTGGAACTTCGGCACGATCAGGTCGTAGCTTCCGGTTCCGTTGCGGAATGGGCGCATCTTGTCGTTGACCTCTTTTCGTCCATCCAGACTGAGCACAACGTTTGCCATCTCGCGGTTGCAGAATTCCATAATTTCATCGTTTAACAGAACGCCGTTGGTGGTCAGTGTGAAACGGAATTTCTTGTTGTGCGCCTCTTCCTGGGAACGTCCGTACTCGACTAACTGTTTAACCACCTGCCAGTTCATCAGCGGCTCGCCGCCGAAGAAATCGACTTCCAGGTTCCGGCGGTTTCCAGAATTGGCAATCAGGAAATCCAGCGCTTTCTTGCCGACCTCAAAGGTCATCAGCGCTCTGCGTCCATGATACTCGCCCTCTTCTGCAAAGCAGTACTGACAGGCAAGGTTGCAGTCATGCGCGATATGCAGGCAGAGTGCCTTGACAACCGTCTGGCGCTTCTTGAAATCCATAACGAAGTTTTTGTAAATGTCAGCGGTAAAGAGTTCTTCCTGATCGATGAGCTCCTGAATGTCCTCAAACGCCTCTCTGATCTCTTCCTGGCTGTATTTCTCTTTTAATGCTGCCGCCGTCTCGTCTTTCAGGGACTGGGCAATCTGAAACGGCTTCTCGCTGTCCGGAATCCGCTCCGATAAAAAGGAAATCACATCGTACAGAAGCGGATCGACCGAATGGACGGAGCCACTGTTGACATCCAGTACGATATAATATCCATTATTTATATACTGATGAATCACTGTCTTTCTCCTTCTATAAGACATAGGCAGGCAGACAACCCGGAACATATGCAGTCCTCTCCTCGGACCGCGCTCCGTCTTGTCTGCCTCCCTGTGTCAACTCTGCGTTTTCTCAGACTCCAGCTCTCCCACTCATGAAAAGCTCTGATTTATCAGAAAACGCCTCATTTGTTTTGTACTGCCAATTAGCGGTTCTGGTTCTCGCAGCTCTGGTTACCTACAGTACAGGATGTCTTACATGCAGACTGGCAGGATGTCTGGCACTCGCCGCAACCGCCTTTCTTCATGCTGTTCTTCAATGTGCTTGCGCTCAGTGTCTTTACGTGTTTCATCTCTATGTCCTCCTTCATTTTTTTAGTATATAAAGTCCTACAGATTATATCATATGTTGCCCGCTTGTGCAAGCATTTCAATTTACCGTGTTTCTCACAGATTCCGGCTTTTTTGGAACTGTTCACGGGTAGGCACTTTTGGAACCGAAAGTGCCGTAAGAAAACGTGGTGGCAGCAGGAATTTGCCGTATTTAAATGCGAAGCCACGGCAAATTCCGTTACTGGACACGTATGCGTGTACAGTAACGTACAATCCATAAGCATCATTCATCCACTGCATACACAATCGTCCGCGCATCCGCAAATTCATAACTGCACGTCACAAAGGAATACAAGTGGGAAACCTCCCCGTCTGGAAGTTCGCGAAACCAGCATCCCTCCGTCATTTCTTCTATATAAGGATGCATCTCCGACTGATCCGCAAATTCCGTCCTACGCCGTTCCCCCTGACTGCCCGCAGTGAGCGCTGCAATCAGACGGAGTGTCCGCCTTTTCCCATCTGGGAAATAGAGATAAGCCGTCCGATGCTTCTGGAAGAAATCTTCGTCTTTCAGGCGGATCAGCTCGGAAAACCGGCTTCCGTCCTTCATATGATGCCCGTAAAAAATCGAATGAAAATCCGATGCATCCGGTGCACTCTCGCAGTCCAGAAAGACAGTCCCGGCTGGATTCGGTTTTCCATCCAGCCCGATGCTGCGGTACGATTCATTGTCGGTTGTCTGGACAATCGGTTCGTCGATGTGAGTACCGGGAATGCGAATCCAGGCGATGACGTCGGCATTCTGGCATTTTAAGACTGCGAAATCTGGCTGCCATATCGGCTCTGACGCATCTGAATCAGATTTTCCAGATAAATTCTGCTCTACATTTCCTTCAGATTGTGAATCTCTGTTTTCCGCCCTTCTAACCGCATCCCCCACACCATCCGCCACAACCAGACATCCAATCACGATCAAAAAAGCACAGAAGATGCGGCGTGCCCAGCGGGCAGCGCCGTCTCCTGTGCGCTTCTTAGTACCCAAATTTTCCTTCCAGCGATTCATCTTCGCGGATCCAATCTTCTACATCGACTTTTCGGTACTCATTTTTCGTATCACGGATATAGACATGTTCAATTCCGGCATTGATTACCATGCGCTTGCACATCGAACAGCAGCTCGATTTTTCCACATACCCGCCGGTTCTCGCATCGACACCGGTCAGATACAGCGACGCGCCGATCATGCGCTCTCTGGAGGCACTGATCAGGGCATTTGCCTCGGCATGGACACTGCGGCACAACTCGTACCGCTCGCCACGCGGCACATGAAGCTCCTCGCGGATACAGCGACCGATATCGGAACAGTTTTTCCGTCCGCGCGGGGCGCCCACATAGCCGGTCGAGATAACCTCATCGTTATTCACAATCACTGCCCCGTAGTGCTTTCGCAGACAGGTACTCCGCTGCGAAACCATTTCCGCCAGATCCAAATAATAATTGACTTTATCTCTTCTTTCCATATAGGATCCCCCTTCCGTTTTCTCTAATTCTTTAGATGCCCTCATTCATCTTCGCCAGCTTCTCCGCCTGATCGGCTGCAATTAAGCTGTCAATGATCTCATACAGATCGCCGTCCATGATCGAATCGATCTTATACAAGGTCAGTTTGATGCGGTGCTCGGTCACACGTCCCTGCGGGAAGTTATAGGTACGGATCTTCTCGGAACGGTCACCGGTACCGATCTGGCTGCGGCGTTCTGCCGCTTCCTCGTTCTGGCGTCTCTCCAGCTCCAGATCATATAGCTTGGAACGCAGAAGACGGAACGCCTTTTCCTTGTTCTGTAACTGCGATTTCTCAGTCTGGCTGTAGATCACGATACCGGTCGGAATATGGGTCAGACGTACCGCGGAGTCAGTCGTGTTGACACACTGTCCACCGTTTCCGGACGCACGCATAACGTCAATACGGATATCTTTATCATCGATGACAACGTCCACATCCTCTGCCTCCGGCATCACGGCAACCGTCGCGGTCGAGGTATGGATACGTCCGCCGGACTCGGTCTCCGGCACACGCTGTACGCGGTGGACACCGCTCTCGTATTTCATCTTGGAGTAAGCGCCCTGGCCGGTAATCATGAAAACGACCTCCTTGAAGCCGCCGATTCCATTTTCACTGACGCTGACAAGCTCAGTTTTCCAGCGGTTGCGCTCTGCAAAGCGCACATACATACGGTACAGTTCGGACGCAAATAATGCCGCCTCATCACCGCCTGCACCTGCACGGATCTCGACGATAACGTTCTTTTCATCGTTCGGATCCTTCGGAAGAAGCAGAATTTTTAATTCCTGCTCCAGCTCTTCAATGCGCTTTTTCGCAGCATTTAACTCTTCCTTCGCCATCTCGCGCATTTCCTCGTCGGATTCCTCATCCAGAAGCGCCAGACTGTCCTCTACGTCCTGTTTTGCCTTCTTATACTCTTTATATGCCTCCACAATCGGAGCCAGATCCGACTGCTCCTTCATCAGCTTGCGGAAACGATTTGTATCGCTTGCCACTTCCGGGCTGCCGAGCTCTTCCATCAGCTCTTCATAACGGATCAGCAAATCATCCAATCTGTCAAACATGATATCCTCCTCTATCGTCTAACGGTTCCACCGTGCCTTTACCACGCGATCCAGCCCCGGCTCATCCTTTATCACTTCTATCTCCCGATACCCGGCGATGGTCAGTATCCGGCTGACCGCCTCCGCCTGGTCATATCCTATCTCAAAATATACGCAGCCGCCCTTGTTCAGATGTTTGCTGCACTCCAGCGCCAGAACCCGGTAAAAATACAGACCGTCCTCGCTGCCGTCCAGCGCCAGCCGAGGCTCATGGTCGCGTACCTCCGGTTCCAGACCGTCGATCACCGCCGATGGGATATACGGCGGATTCGACACAATCACATCGTACATGACATCCGCCTCCACCGCCTGAAACAGATTGCTCTGCAAAAGTGTCAGGCTGTGTTCCTCGATCTCTGCCTGCAGGCGCGGTCCCTTTGCCAGCCACGTTTTCAGGCGGATGCACCACGGATCCTCCGATACCTGAAACGATTCTGACCGCGCAGTTCCCTTCTGAATCAAAAAGAGACGTCTCGCATTTTTCTTTGCCACGCGCAGCGCCGCCTCGGAAATATCCACCGCCGTCACGTTCTGGTAGCCGCCAAGCACGGCAAGGCTGATCGCGATACAGCCGGATCCGGTACACATATCCAAAAGTTTCAGATCCTTTTCCGGATAATCCCGAAGAACCCGCTCAACTAACGTCTCCGTATCCTGGCGCGGAATCAGGACATTTTCATCGACAGAAAATGTCATTCCCATAAAATCCTGCATTCCCAGAATCTGCTGCAGTGGAATGCGCTCTGCCCGTTTCTGAAGCATTTCCTGATAGCGCCCATAGCCCTTTTCCAGGCGTTCCGCATGGATCGGACGGTTCTGATCCAGATAATAATGCACCCGGTCAATCCCGAACGCCGCTTCCATCAGATACCAGGCATCCGTCCCTGCGTCCGGCACACCCGCCTCACTTAAGCGCGCGCCGCCCTCATCCAACAGCTCTCTCCAGGTCAGGTCTGTTCTTCCGTTTTCCTCGCTCATCGACTCATCCCCTCTGTCGTACCGTGTTCTATTTATGACTCTTCCAGCTGCTTTTCCCAGCCTGGGAAATTCTCCGTCAGGTATTCTCTCCAGTCAAAAACTGCCTCGGTCGCCGCGATCGCCACCTCAATCATCGAGTCATCCGGCTCCTTCGTCGTCAGTCCCTGCATCCACATACCCGGACGGCTCACCAGATCCATAAACTTCGAATTGCTCCGTCCGGCGCACTGCAATACCTCATATGATATACCCGCAATGACCGGAACCAGAATAATACGGCTCAGAATCCGCATCCAGATCGTATCGACCCGGATCACCATAAACATCAGAATACTGATCACCATGACAATCAATATGAAACTGGTACCACAGCGCTTGTGCTCCTTCGAGCTCTCGCGCACATATTTTACCGTCAGCGGATGTCCGTGTTCCACACAGTTGATGCACTTGTGCTCCGCCCCGTGGTACATAAAGGTCCGCCGGATGTCCTCCATCCGCGAAACCAGTTTAATATAAATAATAAAAATCGCGATCCGGATCACACCTTCCAGCACTGCCATCAGATGATCCGATGTGATAACTCCCTTAAACAGGTTCGCAATTCCCAGCGGCAGGAGCATAAAAATACCAATTGCCAGGATAAACGAAATTACCAGAACAGCTGCCATGATCGCACTCTCCAGCTTCTCGCCGAACACGCGGTCTAAAAACTGTTCGAATTTTCCCGGCTCTGCATCCTCGTCATCTTCAAAAAAGCTGGCGGAATACGTCAGACTCCGCATACCGATGATCATCGAATCTGCAAACCGGAACACGCCGCGTACAAACGGAAGCTGTAAAATCTTCGCTTTTTTCGTGATACTCTGGTATGTGTCTTTTTTTACTTCTATCTCTTTGTCAGGCCGGCGGACTGCCACTGCATAGTCCTCACCTTTCATCATCATGATGCCTTCAATTACCGCCTGACCGCCAATTCCTGAATACTTCATGCTGTCCTTTCAAAATAAAATAAAAAAAGAAGAAAAGTAACTGTTCAGCAGGTCTGCGCATTTACTGCGCTGACCGTACGAATACATGAGCCAGCAGGCAAAAATCCCATTGCCGCAGGCAATTTTTAATGGATTTTTGCGCGTGACTGTGAAGGTACTGAACAGTTACGGATTGTCTATATTTTACAGAAATACTGCCAGCTCTTCTAGCGGCTTGCGATCTGCATGCAGCCTGGACGGATGAGCTGTCTCTGCCGGATATCCAAGCGGCAGATAGGCCGTCGGCTGTAAGCCCTTCATCTCTGGGAACTGCTCCAGCAATTTTTCTGGATTAAACATACCAACATACGTTGTTCCCAGTCCCAGTTCTGCTGCCTGCAGCATCATCTGGGAAACCGCCAATGTCACATCGATCTCTCCATGGTTTTTCCCGTCCTCTTCCCTTTTCCAGGAAATCTCTGGATCATAGGCTGCTACAATCACAACCGGCGAATGAAAATGACACGCCGTACATGCATCCGCTTTCGCCAGAGCCTCCTCACTCTGCATCACGAAAAAGCGCTGTGGCTGTAAGTTATGTGCCGTCGGGGCTTTGCGTCCTGCCTCCAGCACTTTCTGTAATTTTTCCGCCTCAACCGGGCGGCTGTCAAATTTGCGAAGTGAATAACGTGCATCACATAATTCTTCAAATTTCATAGTAATCAAAACTCTCCTTTGTATTGCAACTAATAACTACGAATCCGATCCGAATCCTCTTCTCCCGTCTTCTCGATCTTCCGGATCTCCACCACATAGCTGCTCTTATCGTTGACCTTCACTTCCACCTGGTCACCCACATGGTGTCCTTCGATCGCTTTTCCGAGCGGCGACTCGATGCTGATCCGGTTTTCCAGGGAATTGCCCCGGATGCTCGTTACCAGACGGTATACTTCTTCCTCGTCGTCATCCTCAAAATACAGGGTAACCGTATCATTCATTCCGACCTCATCCGGGCGGGATTCTTCCGATACGATCTTAGCGTGCTTCAGCATATTTTCCAGATAGCGAATACGGCTTTCATTCCGGTTCTTATCCTTCTTAGCAGCATAATATTCGAAGTTTTCGCTCAAGTCACCCTGTGCGCGCGCCTCCTTGACCGCCTCGATCGCCTCTTTGCGGACCACCAGCTTCCGATGGTCGATCTCTTCCTGAATCTTCTTTACATCACTTTCTGTCAGCTGCTCTCTCATGTCTTACTCTGCCAGTCCCTTTTTTTCTATCATTTCTACAACCTGTGCTACATATTTTCCGCAGATTTCATCCGTCGGTGCCTCGACCATCACGCGGATCAGCGGCTCCGTACCACTCGGACGAACTAAGATTCGACCGGTATCGCCCAACGCATCCGATACCTTCTGAACCTCCGCCTGCACGTCGCGGTCTGCCTGCGCCGCCTCTTTATCCTTGACTCTGACATTTTTCAGAACCTGCGGATAAATCTGCACCTCATCAGCCAGCTTTGCAAGTGTCTCTTTCTTCTCCAGAATCACTTCCATCAGCTTTAATGATGTTAAAATGCCATCTCCGGTCGTCGCGTGCTTGCTGAAAATGATATGGCCCGACTGCTCGCCTCCCAAGCAGTGACCGTTCTGGGACATATTTTCATAGACATACTTATCACCAACCGCCGTCTTCTCATAGGAAATGCCCTCGCGCTCAAATGCCTTGTAAAGACCGAAGTTTGACATAACCGTGGTGACAACTGTATTGTTGACCAGCGTGCCCTGTTCTTTCATGTATTTTCCGCATACATAGAGGATCTTGTCGCCATCCACCAGCTTGCCTTCACTGTCCACTGCCAGGCAGCGGTCCGCATCTCCATCATAAGCGAATCCAACGTCCAGATGATTTTCAACCACGTATTTCTGCAGTCCCTCGATGTGGGTGGAACCGCAATTTGTATTGATATTCAGACCGTCCGGCGTGTTGTTGATGACGTGCGTCTCCGCACCCAGTGCATCGAATACGTTTTTCGCAATCGCGGAAGCGCTTCCGTTTGCACAGTCCAGACCTACCCGCATATTTTTGAAAGACCGTGTTGCAAGGGAAATCAGATAACCGATATAGCGGTTGCGTCCCGCCGCATAGTCAACGGTGCGTCCGATCGCATCGCGCTTGGCAAATGGAATCTCGCCCATCTCGCCATCCAGATACGACTCAATCTTCTCGATCGTCTCCTCCTCCAGTTTCTCGCCGCGTCCGTTGATGACCTTGATTCCGTTGTCATAGTATGGATTGTGGCTTGCGGAGATCATGATACCGCAGTCAAACTCCTCGGTGCGTACAACATACGATACACTCGGAGTGGTTGTCACGTGAAGCAGATAGACATCTGCGCCGGAAGCGGTCAGTCCCGATACCAGCGAATACTCAAACATATAGCTGCTGCGTCTCGTATCCTTGCCGATCACGACCCGGCAGCGATCTGCTTTCGTCTTCTGTCCATAGTACCAGCCCAGGAAACGACCTACTTTATAGGCGTCCTCCACGGTCAGCGTCACATTTGCCTCGCCACGGAATCCGTCTGTTCCAAAATATTTACCCATTTTGAGAGCTCCTCCTACATCATCAAATACAGAGTCCAAAGGTCATGTACATTTATGGAAATCCCCCACTAACATACATGACCTTCTACAATTTTGATTCCAACCTGAAGAAAATCCTGCAGCCAACGGCGCTTCACACTTTCTGCCGCTGCTGCTTTCTATGTCTGATTGCACATTTTTTACTGAATTTCTTTCAGATAGCGACCTACCGCATCCTGCCAGGACGGAAGGCGCTCAAATCCGTTGTCCGAAAGTTTTTCTTTGCTGATCCGGCTGTTCATCGGGCGTTTTGCCTGACCCGGATAAGCAGCTGTATACTCAGCAGTGCTGACCGGCGTCACCTTGACGTCCATGCCCGCCTGCTTAAAGATCTCAACTGCAAATTCATACCAGCTGCAAAGTCCCTCATTCGTCGCATGGTAACGACCATATTTGTCACTCTGAATCATATCAACCAGCAGACGCGCCAGATCGTATGTGTAAGTCGGGGAACCGATCTGATCATCCACAACACTGACTGCCCCGCGCTCTTTGCCAACGCGCAGCATCGTCTTGATGAAGTTCTTGCCGTTCACGCCAAATACCCACGCGATACGGACGATGAAAAACTTCTTTACCAGCTCCTCAACTGCCAGCTCGCCCTCATACTTCGACTGACCGTAGGCGTTGAGCGGTTCCCGGTGGTCATCCGGCTCCCACGGGCGGGTGCCCTGACCGTTAAATACATAATCGGTGCTGATGTACATCATTTTGATGTCCAGACTTTTGCAGACCTCAGCGATATTTCTCGTTCCATCTGCATTGACTTTACGGCAGAGTTCCATGTTCTGTTCCGCTGCGTCTACTGCAGTATATGCAGCGCAGTGGATCACTGCATCCGGCTTTGCCTCGGTGATCACGCGGCGGCATGCCTCTGCATCGGTAATATCCATCTCATCGACATCCACACCGATGCCAGTAAGACCCTGTTTTTTCAGCTCATTCATCACGTCATAGCCAAGCTGGCCTTTAACGCCTGTCACTAATACTTTCATTATAATCTATCTCCATACATTTTTTCGAAGTACTGGCTGTACTCACCGCTTAAAATGTGTTTCCACCAGTCCTGATTGTTCAGATACCAGTCGATCGTCTGACGAATGCCGGTGTCAAAATTGTATTTCGGCTTCCAACCAAGCTCCGTCTCGATCTTGGTCGGATCGATCGCATAACGGCGGTCATGACCCGGACGATCCTTGACGTAACGGATCAGGCTTTCCGGCTTGTCCAGCGCTTTCAGGATGGTTTTAACAACCTCCAGGTTGGTCCTCTCATTATGTCCGCCGATGTTGTAAATCTCACCGACGCGTCCCTTGTGGAGAATCAGATCGATCGCCTCACAATGATCGGATACGTGCAGCCAGTCGCGGACGTTCGCGCCGTCACCGTATACCGGAAGTTCCTCATCTGCCAGCGCACGGCTGATCATCAGTGGAATCAGCTTCTCTGG
>OJRX01001838.1_pt1 | contig 19902 bp, 10 predicted proteins | sample 1599301 | NCBI WGS metagenome assembly OJRX01 (sample SAMN04168656, study PRJEB22393) | human gut metagenome | biome: human gut microbiome; feature: stool | host: Homo sapiens | collected 2014-03-17 | reverse complement strand
TGAAAGTGGCGCACAAAGGTAAAGTTGCTCTTATCTGTAAAAGTGGGCTGGAAGAAGCCAATACGTACTTCGCCCAGGGAGGTGTAGCCTCCGTCACCAACCTTCTGGTGGATAATTTCGACAAGCACATTGAAGACACAATGATTGCCGGCGATTGGATCAGTAACCGTGCCGCAGTAGAAAAGGTAGTGCGCGAAGCTCCCGCACAAATTGAAGAACTGATTAAGTGGGGAGTGGATTTTGACAAAAACGAGAAAGGCGAATTTGACTTGCACCGCGAAGGCGGACACTCGGAGTTCCGTATTCTTCACCATAAAGATAATACGGGAGCGGAAATTCAGGACAGCCTGATTAAAGCCGTACAACGCCATCCGAATATCACGGTCATCGAAAACCAGTTTGCCATTGAAATCCTGACACAGCATCACCTGGGAGTGACTGTAACCCGTCAGACACCGGACATCAAATGTTATGGTGCTTATATCCTCGATCCGAAAACGGGAAAAGTAGATACCTATCTTGCTAAAGTGACGCTGATGGCTACCGGTGGAGTAGGAGCCGTTTATAAAACAACCACTAACCCGCTAGTCGCTACCGGAGACGGTATCGCCATGGTTTACCGTGCCAAAGGTACGGTGAAGGATATGGAGTTTGTACAATTCCACCCTACCGCCCTATATCATCCGGGAGACCGCCCTTCTTTCCTGATAACGGAAGCAATGCGTGGTTACGGAGGTGTACTGCGTACAATGGACGGCAAAGAGTTCATGCAGAAATATGATCCCCGTCTTTCGCTCGCTCCCCGTGATATCGTGGCACGCGCCATCGACAACGAGATGAAGAACCGTGGAGACGACCATGTATATCTGGACGTCACCCACAAAGATCCCGAAGAAACAAAGAAACACTTCCCCAATATCTACGAGAAATGTCTTAGCCTGGGCATCGACATCACGAAAGATTATATCCCGGTAGCCCCGGCCGCCCATTATCTCTGCGGAGGTATCCTTGTCGACCTGGACGGACAATCTTCCATCGAACGTCTTTATGCCGTGGGAGAATGTTCCTGCACAGGATTGCATGGAGGCAACCGCCTGGCTTCCAACTCACTGATAGAAGCAGTCGTATATGCCGACGCTGCTGCCAAACACAGTCTGCAAGTGGTCGATCAATATTCTTATAATGAAGATATTCCCGAATGGAACGATGAAGGAACCCGTTCGCCGGAAGAAATGGTGCTCATTACGCAAAGTATGAAGGAAGTGAACCAGATTATGAGTACGTATGTAGGTATTGTCCGCAGCGACCTCCGTCTGAAACGTGCCTGGGACAGACTCGATATTATCTACGAAGAGACTGAAAGCCTGTTCAAACGCAGCGTAGCGTCCAGAGAAATCTGCGAATTGCGTAATATGGTGAATGTGGGTTATCTGATTATGCGCCAAGCAATGGAGCGTAAGGAAAGCCGCGGATTACATTATACGATAGATTATCCGCACGTGAAGAAATAGGATTTACAGTATTATTCTTATTAAAAAGAAAAAACAAGAGGCTTCCTCAAATTATATTTTTGAGTTTGGCCTCTTATTTTTTTATCTTTATATGTTTCTCTTGTACTCCTCAAAGAAACTATACTATACACTTATGAGAATATAATACACTTCAATACACCGCATATTTATCTATAAATCAAATGTTTAAATAGTAACAACATATAAATACGAATATCTCTGCCTCTTCTAAAATCATTCCCCAATATCATCCTCTTAAAACATGTTCTTGAGCATGTGTACACCTCTTTGAGAATATAGTAAACGCTTTCCTGTCTCTCATCTCATACTTTTGTTCACAGAAATAATCACTAATCGAAATATTATGGATATAGCTAAAAGATGTGAGCAGAACCCCCTACTGGCTCCAAAAGATTTAAAAGCGGGAATCAACGGAATGGAAATTACATGTTTGTTAAATCCCGGAGTTTTCAAATATCAAGGCAAAATTTGGTTACTTTTGCGCGTCGCAGAGAGACCTATACAGAAAGAAGGAATTATCAGTTTTCCTATATATAATGAAAAAGGAAAAATAGAAGTGGTTTCGTTTTTAAAGAATGATCCCGATTTGGATGCTTCAGACCCACGCGTTATCGGTTACAAAGGAAAGAATTATCTGACTACGATGTCTTACTTACGATTGGTTTCAAGTACCGACGGTATTCACTTCAAAGATGAACCGGAATTTCCACCTATTTTCGGAAAAGGAGAGCTGGAAGCATTCGGTATTGAGGATTGCCGTGTTGCAACAACCGAAGATGGTTTTTACCTTACTTTCACAGAAGTATCGTCGGTAGCTGTAGGGGTCGGACTGATTCACACCAATGATTGGAAAAACTATACACGGCATGGAATGATATTCCCACCGCATAATAAAGATTGTGCATTATTCGAACAGAAGATAGGTGACAAGTATTTCGCTCTTCATCGCCCAAGCAGTCCCGAACTTGGTGGCAATTATATATGGTTGGCAGAATCGCCCGACCGCTTGCATTGGGGAAATCACAAATGTGTGGCAACCACTCGTGACGGAATGTGGGATTGCGCACGTGTAGGGGCAGGGGCAGCTCCAATAAAGACAGAAGAAGGCTGGCTGGAGATTTATCATGGAGCCGATTTTAATCACCGTTATTGCTTGGGGGCTTTATTACTCGATTTAAATGACCCGTCGAAAGTCATTGCAAGAAGCGAAGAACCTATCATGGAACCTATCGCCGCTTATGAGCAAACAGGTTTCTTCGGAAATGTAGTTTTCACTAATGGGCATTTGGTGGACGGCGATACGATAACCATGTATTATGGAGCAAGCGATGAAGTGATTTGTAAGGCAGAGCTTTCCATTTCAGAGATATTAAACGTATTAAAAAAACAGACACAAAAGAAGTAATGAATAAACTGAAAAAAGAATATCTGTTCTTTAAGCAACAGGAACCTAACATGAGAACACTGTTGGTTACCAATATGCTTTATGCATTGGTACTACCGATAGTAGAAATCTTTGTGGGAGCCTATATCATGAGGAACACGAGCGATCCGGTGATGGTTGCTTTTTATCAGCTGGCAATGTATATAGGCATCATTACTACCTCTCTTGTTAACGGCTATCTGCTAAAGAAATACAGTGTGAAGACACTTTATTCGGTAGGAATCCTGGTAAGTGGCATTTCCATGTTCGGTATGATGACCATCAAGTCACTTGGCTTCATCGAACTTGGTCTGGCCGGCTTTTTAATGGGAGCAGCTTCTGGTTTCTTTTGGACCAACCGATACCTGCTGGCTCTCTATAATACCAACGACAACAGCCGTAACTATTTCTTCGGACTAGAGTCTTTCTTCTTTTCTATTACCTCCATCGGTGTTCCTTTAATTATAGGCGCATTTATCAGCCAGATAGATGGAAAAGAAGTTTTCGGATTCCTCTTCAATATCAATACCTCTTACTGTGTAGTTACGATGGCAGCAGTAGTCATTACCGTTATCGCCTGCATGACACTGTGGAAAGGTAAATTCGAGAACCCTAAAGAAACGAACTTCCTCTATTTCCGCTTCAACATACTTTGGAAAAAGATGCTGTGGCTAGCCGCATTGAAAGGAATGGTTCAAGGTTTTTTAGTAACGGCACCGGCTATATTGGTATTGAAGCTGGTAGGAGAAGAAGGAGCGTTAGGATTGATTCAGGGAGTTAGCGGAGCACTGACCGCTGTCCTGGTGTATGTATTAGGACGTATGGCCCGCCCGCAAGACCGTTTGAAAATATTTGTAGGAGGACTAATCGTATTCTTTGCCGGTACACTATTCAACGGTATTCTCTTCTCTGCTACGGGAGTGATCCTTTTCGTCCTTTGCAAAGTGATATTCCAGCCTTTGTTCGACCTGGCTTACTTCCCCATTATGATGAGAACAATTGATGCAGTTGCAAAAATTGAGAATAGAAACGAATATGCATATATCCTAAGCCATGAGTTCGGCCTTTTCCTTGGAAGAGCTTTCGGTTTACTACTGTTTATCTTCCTTGCTTATTGTGTATCGCAGGATTTTGCATTGAAATATGCGCTGGTGATTGTTGCCGGATTACAATTAGCGGCATATCCTTTAGCTAAGAATATTACTAATCAAACTGATACTATTGAACATGAAAATGACAAGTAAAGGTGTTTTTGTACTTATGACCGTTTGTCTCCTGGCATCTTGCTCGGGCAACGAAAATAACTTTGGTGAAAAGGTAAAACAGGTTTCCATCCATAGGGTAGACTCTATGCCTGATATGCCTGAAACTTATAAAATGCTGGACTGGAAGCAAAAAGCCCAAAAGTATGACCAGTTTATCTTTGACTGGAATAATAAAAGCGAAGTCGGACCATTAATCTGGTTAGATGACGCCCGCAGAAATATGGACCAGACTACATTTGGCTTATATACTGCCATTAAAGATATTCGTCAGGGAAAAAATGCCAATAACGGAGAGTTCCATGAAAGTCTGAACTCATTGGCAGCTATTCTTGGTGCCGGCCTTGTAGGGATTGACAAGACGAATCAAGACGGATATAACTATGTAAAAATGGTGCAGAATTATTTCAACTCTGATAACGGCTGGAATATAGTCATGAACAATACGACTCCGTCAGTAGCCCTTTTAGGAGGAGGCTATGGCCGCGACTGGTGGTATGATGTATTACCCAATGCCTTATATTATGCTATTTGCGATGTTTTCCCCAATGTAGACGGGGCAGAGAAGATACAAAAAAGCATTGCGGAGCAGTTTGTTAAAGCAGATTCCGTATTGAATGGAAATTACGACTATTCTTATTTTGACTATGCACAAATGAAAGGAATGGTTAATAATATTCCATTGCAACAAGACGCCGCCGGTGGGCATGCTTATGTATTGTTGTGTGCTTATCATAAGTTTGGCGATCCACGTTATCTGCAACATAGTAAAAGTGCCATCGAAGCCCTGCTTGCCCAAAAAGAAAGCCGTTTTTACGAGGCCCTTTTACCACTCGGAGTTTATACGGCAGCCTATTTGAATGCAGTAGAAGGAGCCAACTATGATGTAGCCAAACTTCTTGATTGGGTATTTGACGGATGTAAAAGCCCTACGGGAAGAACCGGTTGGGGAATTATTGTAGGAAAATGGGGTGACTATGATGTAAGCGGTCTGCAAGGAAGTATCACAGACGGCGGAGGATATGCATTCCTCATGAACAGTATCAAACCTGCCTGGCCTTTCATTCCGATGGTGAAATATCAGCCTCAATATGCAAAAGCTATCGGCAAGTGGATGTTGAACAATGCAAGTGCATGTCGTTTGTTCTATCCGGGGGAAATAGATGAAACACATCAATGGGCTCCTGAATTGAAGGACATTACTTATGATAATGTTTCTTATGAAGGTTTACGAAAAACGGATGACTATGGAAAAGCATCATTAAAAGGGGTTAGTCCGGTTGCAATCGGCGATGGTCCCAAATGGATAAAAGGTAATCCGACGGAGAGCATGTTCAGCGTTTACAGTTCTTCTCCTGTTGGTATTTTGGGGGCCATTGTTTGTCAAACGAACGTGGAAGGTATTCTTCGGCTGGATTGTAATGTCACAGACTTCTATACAGAGAAACCTTATCCGGTCTATCTCTATTATAACCCTCATAAAGAGACCAAAACCATTACTTATCAAGCTACCCAACCATGCGATTTGTTTGATATTGTTGCCAAAGAATATATAGCAAAAAATATAAAGACAAATGGCTCCGTTGAGATCCCGGCCAACGACGCAAGAGTAATTGTGGAACTTCCCGCCGGAACAGAATTAGAACTGAAAGATGGTAAGATTATTGCGAATAAACAAAATATCATTTCATATAATTAAATCTAAGTGTATAAACTATGAGTAAGCATTTATTATTCATTCTTATTCTTGCTGTTTGCACAAATGTCTTTGCACAGCAAACCAAGAGTATTTCGGGTGTGGTATACGACAGTAATACCGGAGAGGCTTTAATTGGAGTTTCTGTTCTTGAAGTGGGAACGACCAATGGTACTATCACTGATTTTGACGGTAAATATACATTAAAAGTATCGTCAAATAAAGTTTCATTCTCGTATGTCGGTTTTAAAACTGAAATTGTAAACGTAACAAATAGCGGAACGTACAATGTAAATCTAGTGTCTGATAATAAATTGGATGAGGTTGTAGTTATTGGTTACGGTACTCAAAGAAAGAGTGACCTTACCGGTGCTTTGGCTTCTATAAGTAGTAAGGATATTAAGAACTATGCAGTGTCCAATGCATCCGAACTACTAACAGGTAAGGCAGCCGGCGTATTTGTTGCCGCCAGTTCCGGCCAGCCGGGATCGGATGCAGTGATCCGCGTGAGAGGTTTAGGGACCGTCAATGACAACAATCCATTGTATGTAGTTGATGGACAGTTCATGGATAACATCAGCAGCCTGAATCCATCTGATATTGAACGTATGGAAGTATTAAAAGATGCTTCAGCCTGCGCTATCTATGGTTCGAGAGGTTCTAATGGAGTAATCCTCATTACTACCAAGGGAGGGGTGAAAGGTGAAACGACTGTAACATTAGATGCTTATGTAGGTGTAAAAAACAGTTATAAAGCATTGAACATGATGAACAGCGACCAATACTACAACTTCATCATGAAAGCGTATGAAAACGATGCAAGCTTTCAAAACTCAATGAAGGATAAGTTTACCAATCAGTATCAGAAAGGCTATAATACCAACTGGTGGAATGAAGTAACCCGTACAGCTTTCAACCAGAACTATAATCTAAGCATCCGTAAGGGGACAGATAATTCGAGATCTTCTTTAAGTTTAGGATATGTAGACGATCAGGGTGCGATTATCACTACTGAATTCAAGAGACTTTCACTTAAGGCGAATCTTGAATATGATATCAACAAATTTATCACTGTTGGCGCCAATGTCAATCTGGCAAAGATAAGAAAACGTGACGCAGGAGCAATTCCTTCATTCGATTTCATTCAAAAAGCTGATCCTTTTACCCCTGTTATCAGCCCGTTGGTAGATCCGTCTTCTGAAAATTACGAATATAACAAATATGCGCCTACCGAGTGGTCTTACGACCCTAATCCGGTAGCCATGCTCGAACTTCCTAATAGATACAATGACATATTCAATGTATTTGGTAATGTGTTTGCCCAAATCAAATTGTATAAAGGATTGAGCTATCGGGTACAGTATAGTTTCGAAAGATACCATGATACTTTCAAAGACTTCCGTCCTGTCTATTCGTCTACTTTTTCGGAAGATAACTTAGCGAATCAGGAAAGTAAATATAATAAAGAAACTCAATTGAATAATAATAGCGCTGTTACTTCTAATTATCAGGTGGAACAACGCCTTAATTACAACACGACAATAGGCAGGCATAAATTGGATGCAATGGTTGCCATGACTTATGAGAAGAACAGCAGCGAAGGCATTAATGCATTTAAGAGAAAGGCTTTAGGTAACGATGAAATCTATCAGATACTTGATGCACAAACAGCCGGAGATAACACCTCGGGAGGTAAAGAAACATCTTCTATGTTGTCGTACCTGGGACGTATCAACTATGTATATGATGACAGATACCTTGCTACAGTCAATTTCCGTGCCGACGGTTCTTCAAGATTTGCCAAACGTAACCGTTGGGGCTATTTCCCATCAGTTTCATTAGGTTGGAGAGTGAGCAATGAAGAATTCTTTAAGAACCTGAACATTGAAAATACAATTTCCAATTTAAAACTGCGTGTAGGTTGGGGACAGAATGGTAACCAACGAATCGACAGAGACGCACCTCTTACGTTGATTGGTACCAATAATGAAAATCAATGGTACTTTGGAAACGGATACTCACAAGGTTACGTCCCGACTTATGTGGGAAATGCAGATATTAAATGGGAAACCAGCCAGCAAACCAATGTCGGTTTAGATATGTCTTTCTTTAAAAACAGCCTTGATGTAAGTATGGACTTTTATGTAAAGAAAACAAGTGACATGTTGCTGAATATGCCTATTCCTTCTTTTGGCGCCTTCCCTAACAGCCCCTTCTTCAATGCAGGAGACTTGAAGAATACCGGTTTCGAAATAGTAGTCAACTACCGTAACCAGATAGGAAAAGACTTTAATTACAATGTAGGGCTGAACATGTCTACTTATAAGACAGAGGTAACCAAACTTACATCGGAATATTTGAGTGGAAATACCAGCCGTACGTATGTAGGAGGTCCTATCGGACGTTTCTGGGGGTACAAACAAATAGGAATATTCCAGAATCAGGAAGAGATAGACAATTATGTGGATAAGAATGGTACCAAGATTCAGCCTAATGCACAACCGGGTGATTTTAAGTTTGCCAAATTAGGAGAATCAGGCGAATTGAACGATGATGATGACCGTACTTTTATCGGTGATCCTAATCCGGACCTCATTTATGGTTTCAACTTAGGATTCAGTTATAAGAACTTTGATGTAAGTATGGCATTCCAGGGAACTATTGGAAATGACATCTGGAACGTTGCTAAAGGAAGCCTTGCTTCAGCAGGACGCCAGAATGCGTTGGCGGATGCTTACACAAAAGCATGGACAAAAGACGGGGATTTGGATGCTGTATATCCACGCATAACCAACTCTGACTCTAACAACAATATGAGAGGTTCTTCTTTCTATGTGGAGAATGGTTCTTACCTGCGTTTGCAGAATATGCAAATAGGTTATACACTGCCGAGTCACATTTGCCAGAAGAGCAAACTGTTTTCAAGTTGTAGATTCTATGTGAGCGGTCAGAATATATTTACTTTAACCGGTTATTCCGGACTTGATCCGGAACTGGGTATCAATAACCCATTGGATATGGGAGTGGATACTACACGTTATCCGTCTTCACGTACATTCACTTTTGGAGTTAATTTGCAATTTTAAATCTAGCTAAAAAGACATTACATTATGAGAAAAATATTATTTATAATATGCTGGGCTCTTGCCGGAGTGGGGTTGTATAGCTGCTCTCTCGACGAACCAAGTTATGGTAAAACCACAAGCGATAATTATTATCAGAAGGAAAGCGATATTGAACAAGCCTTGACTGGAGCTTATCTTCAATTACGTACAACTTGGAATGAATATGCATTAAATCATTATTTTGTGGGTGATTGCAGCACCGATGATGCTCTAAAAGGAGGAGGAAATGACGGTGACCGTGCCGAAGTACGCGACTTGTCCGACTTTACGATCTACACAACCAATGGTGAAGTAGGACGTCGTTGGGAGATTCTGTACAGATTAATCAATCGCTGTAACGATGTGATTTATTATGCTCCTGATGCAATAGGAAACGAAGAACTATTGAAACGTTATGCAAACGAGGCTAAAGCATTGAGAGCATTCGGGTACTATTGTCTGGTCACTACATTCGGAGAAGTGCCTCTAATCACTACGCCGATGCAACCCGCTGAAATACTGCAAATACCCCGCTCCCCATTGGAGAAGGTATATGAATGTATTGTGAATGATTTAACCGATGCCTCCGCACTTCCTGCAAAAGGAGATTACTCTGAAGGTGATGCTTATCGTGCAACACGTGGCTTTGCTAAAACAATGCTTGCTAAAACATACATGTTCAAAGGTGATTTTACCTCTGCCGAAACGGTACTTCATGATATTATTGAAGTGGACAAAGACTATACATTGTTGAGTGATTACGGCATGAACTGGCGCACTGAATATGAAAACAGTTCGGAATCAGTATTTGAGATTGCCAACAAAGTATATGACAAAAACATAGCCACAGGTACCAATGTCCCTCACTTCTTCACAAGCAGACGCATCTCCGGTTATCAAGGATATGGATTTCACGTACCAACCCAAGATCTCCATGATGCCTTTGACGCAGATGACCCACGTATTACTTATGTATTCACACAAACTGGTGATAGATATAAAGGTGATACTGAAGCGCAGGACAATGCTGAATCTCCAAGCGGTTATCATGATTACAAGATGACTGTGCCAGCAGTAGAAAAAACAGGTTTCGACGTCTGGATGATTAGTTACAACATTCGTTTAATCCGTTATTCCGATGTTCTCTTGATGTATGCCGAAGTATTAAACGAAAATGGAAAACCAGGGCTTGCACTTCCTTACCTGAATGATGTAAGAGAAAGAGCCCGCAAAACTAATCCGATAGATCCGAGAAGAGATCAACAGGCGTATATTCCTGCTACAACAACTAATACACTGCCCGACATAACAGAAACCGACCAAGAGCGCCTGAAAGAAATCATCTGGAAGGAACGTCGTTGTGAATTGGCAATGGAAGGATGGAGACGGGATGACCTGATGAGACAAAAACGTTTCGGAACCGTTATGCGTGCTTATGCAACCAAATATAATACATCGAAAGGTGCCAATTTTAGAGACGACAGAGATTATCTGTTTCCGATACCGCAAGGTGAAAGGGATAAGAGCAACAATATTCTTTCCCAAAATCCGGGTTTTTAATATGAATAAAATGAGGGGGCGGATTATAAAATCCGCCCTTTTTTAACAACCAACTGACCATGAAAAAGACATTATTATTTCTCGTAGCAGGTTTTTTCTTTCTCAACAACCTGCCGGCACAAAAGCCGATAGAACAAAAAGAGATCCGCTTAGTACAGTATATGCCCAATGTACCTTTCCCCTATAAAATGAAAAACTGGAAAGATATAGCCACGAAACAGGACAGACTATTTTACGATTTCAACGCCAAAGGACAGAACTTACCTCTTATCTGGTGGGACGATTCGCAAGTAAACTTTCCATTCCGCACTTTCGGACTTCCAAGCTACGTAGATAAAAGACGGTTAGGAGGAAATTCTTATGAATCTCTTCCCACTATGGGCTCACTCATTAGTGCAAGTCTGATAGGAGTAGACAAAAGCAATGATGACGGAAAAGATTATGTATCAATGATACGGCAATTCTTCAACAAGAAGAATGGAACCAATCTTATATTGAACGGACTCGACAGGAAAGCCGGAGAAAGTTTCTGGTATGAGATATGGCCGGCAATGGCTTATTCGATGCTGGTAGATTTATATCCTCAAAAAACAGAGATGCAGGAGCCGATGAAGATCACTGTCGACAATTGGTATGCTGCTATTCAAGACTTGAGTGAAGGTAGAGAATATCCGGACTTCAACTTCACCGCCTTCAACTTTAAGAACCGTAAAGGGTACTATAATAAAGTATGGCGTGAACCGGATGCAGCCGCAGGACTTGCTTGGTTGCAATACATCTCCTGGATTAAATACGGAGATAAAAAGTATCTGAATGCTACACGCCAATGCATGGCATTCTTGCAAAACCGTCCCCAGAAAGAAGGTACTTTCTATGAGATAATGATGCCCTATGGGGCTTATCTGGCAGTGCGCATGAATGCAGAACTTGGAACTGCTTATGATGAGCTGAAAATGCTGAACTGGTGCTTCGACGGTAATAATTCAGACCGTGACGGATGGGGAGTGATGTGTGAGCGTTGGAACAAATACGACGTACACGGATTGGTAGGACAAAAAAAGGATGAACAATATGCTTTTGCCATGAACACCTTTTCACAAGCTGCCGCACTTGTCCCAATTGTAAAATACAACCCGGCTTATGCTTCCACAATAGGCAAGTGGATGCTGAACCTGGCAAACGCCTGCCGCTTATTTTATGCAGACGAGCACCCCCGCAACCGTCAGTCAAGTTCTATCTGGGAAGGTGATCCTCAACACGTCATTTGTTATGAAGGATTGAGGAAGGATTTGTATCATGGCAATCACTTTGAACCGTTCCAGGGATTATTGTCCGATGAGGGTCCCTATGCTATTGGGGATCAAGTAAAAACCATGTCTTCAGCTACAGATATTTGCTTGTATGGCTCGGCCTGGGTGGGTATGCTAGCCTCTATTGTAGATACTACTAATGTGGAATGTATTCTTCAACTGGATTGTAATGCCACAGATTTTTATTCCACAAGAAAATATCCTACTTACCTTTTATTCAATCCTTACTTTGAAGCCAAAGAGGTAACCTTGAATCAACACTTTACGGAACCTACGGACTTGTACGATCTGGTATCCAAAAAATACATAAAGAAAAATTGTACCGGCGAAACAAGCATTATCCTGAACCCGGACAATGCCGTAACTATTGTTTGTATTCCTGCTTCCGCTAAAAAAACAAAGAAACATGGTAAATTGATTGTTGACGGTGAAATCGTAGATTATCGTTTGTAATTTTGACTATTCCACAATTGTATAAGTCCTCCGTTACCGATGAAAATATGCGCGGAATAAAATAAATTCCTTATATTTGCTATTATCCTAACCGTATAAATAACATTCATTTACATGAGAAACATCTTATACGCACAATTATTTTTTATTCTGATTATTGCATTTGTCACTTCCACAAAGTCTTATGCTTTTAATGTGGCAAAACACATATCAAATGTTAACGGACTGACAAATAATTCAGTAAACTGTATTTTGGAAGATGCAGAACATACAATCTGGATTGGGACATGGGATGGACTGAATGCATATAATGGAAGAGAAATTACGACATTCAGATATAGCAAAAACAATCCGAATTCTATAAGTAATAACGTTATCCGCCAGATTATCGAATGTAAGGGCAGTTTATGGATAGCAACAGATAATGGAATCAATCGGTTAGATAAACGAACCCGTCAGATAACAAGGTATTATTTAAGAACAGATAATAAAGTACCCAATCAGGAAAAGTCTTTTATTTTAGGAAAGAGTGCGGCAGGAGATATTATCTGCCTCATAAAGGGGCTGGGGTTCTTTGTCTACAATGATTCTGAAGATGAGTTTAATCCGATTAACACAGACTTTGCAAGTCATATAAAGGATTATTCCGTGAGTGATTCCGATCGTATGCTTTTCCTTTTAAATAATGGAAATACCGTGCATCTGACTTACAATCTACTCGTTAACGGAGGAAAACAGAGTGATTTACGCACAGTCGACATACAGACGCCTGTAGATAAGATATTTCTGTCGAAAGACAGATTTATCTTAAACAAAGACAACAAACTTTTCCTTTTAAATCCCGACTTTACAGTTTCCCAATGCATTGAGCTGGATAGTAGCAAACCTGTATCGCAGGTTATTTTAGCAGAGAACAAGATGTACGTCAGCTTTATAGAAGGGGGATGTATTCATTATGATTTAAAAAAGAATACTTTTACCTACCTGAACGAACTATCCAGTCAGTTATCAGTCTTCACTCTTTATTCCGGTAGTCAGAACATATTGTGGATAGGAACGGACGGACAAGGATTAATTCAACTTTATCATTACGACTCTTTATTTGAAACCGTTCACACCAGTCACCCTGTGAGATGTTTTTGTGAAGATGAAGATGGTAATATTCTGATAGGAACAAAAGGAAGCGGAATAAAACTGTTGAATCCTGCAACGAAAGAATTGACAGATTATCTGAATGAGAGTAAAGGATTGATTTCCAATTCTGTCTATGCCTTGAGGAGAAATAAAGCGAATGACATTTTTATCGGAACGGAAGGAACCGGAATCAATATATTGAATGCTGCTACGGGACGATTGGAAAAGCTAGAGATACCTGACAAATACCCGCCTTTCAAGGCTGTGTACAACATTTATTTTACGAACAATGATTCTCTTTTATGGGTGGGAACATCAGGATATGGTTTAATCAAAATAAATATTTCCAGAGAGCAAGGTCGTTATCACGTTAAAGGATTCAGGCAATATAATTCGTCGGATAAGAATATCTCATTGAATAACGATGTTGTTTATGCCATTACATCCGATCCGGAAAACAATATGTTATGGTTTGGCACACGTGGCGGAGGCTTGAACTGTATCAACATGAAAGATAACAGCATAAAATCATTGGAGGATATGGACAGTCGGATTTTACTGACCAATAATGATGTATTGTGCTTACTGCGTGATGATGCCAATATATGGATAGGAACAAGTTATGGACTGAACGAATTGAAAAAGGAGGAGAATGATTTTCGCCTGATACAATATGCCGACGAGAAATTGAATAATAAAACAATTCATGGAATATTAAAAGACCACGAAGGAAAGATATGGATCAGTACCAACCAGGGATTGTCTAGCCTGAATGTAAAAAACAATAAAATAGATAATTATACCTTGAATGACGGATTGCAGAATGATGAATTCTCGGATGGAGCTTTCTTCAAGGATCATCGTGATTTCTTGTACTTTGGAGGAGTAAGCGGGTTTAGTTATTTCAATCCTCGAAATATACATTTGCGCAAGTTTAATCCTCCACTTATATTAAGTAGTTTGAAGATATATAATACGGTACAGGACATTAATGAACGTATCAGAAAAGGAGTGTTAAAACTTAGCTATGAAGAAAGATTCATGACTTTCAATTTCATAGCCAAAGACTTTATTAATAATGAAAACTGTGAATATGCTTATCGCTTGAAAAACCACTCGGATGATTGGGTGGGGATGGGTAATAATCCGAATATTATCTTTACCCAACTTCCTCCGGGTGAGTACCAGCTTGAAGTGAAGAGCACAAATGGCGACAAAGTATGGGGAAATAACATTTATCGCTTAACTATAAAAGTAGGTTATCCGTGGTGGCTTAGTGTTCCTGCATTGATTATCTATGCCATATTGTGCATTATTATCTTCTACATCACAAAGTCTGTTATCAAAAATCGCATACGGTTAAGCCGCCAGGTTCTTATAGCCCAGGTAGAGAAACGGCATGAACAGAAGATTTATGAATCCCGGCTCAATTTCTTCACCAATGTGGCACATGAATTCTTTACCCCCCTAACTTTGATTTATACACCTGCACAGCACTTGTTGGAACAGGACGGTGTAGATGGTAGTACAAAGAAATATCTCCAAATAATAAAGAATAATGCCGAAAGGATGCAGAAGCTGATTAGTGAGTTGATGGAGTTTCGTAAAACTAAATCGAGCAATATGGATTTGCATCCTGAAAATGTGAACGTAAAATCATTGATGGAATATGCTTCCAACAATTATGTGGATATCCTGAAAGAGAATAAAATAGACTTCAAGGTAGAGACTCATGATACGTCAGAGATCTATTCCGACCGCAATGCTTTGGAAAAAATTATATTCAATTTACTGTCGAATGCGTTCAAATATACTCCTCGTTATGGATATATTCATGTTGAAATATCACAAAATGAGCCTGATAAAACCTTATACTTGCTCGTAAGAAATTCCGGCAAGGGGTTAACCGAGCAACAGATGGCAGAGATATTTGATAAGTATAAGATATTTGATACTCCCAAATTGGGTAACTCTGTAAGCAATGGCATAGGTTTAAATCTAACCAAGAGTCTGGTTGAATTATTAGGCGGGCAGATAAGTGTAAATAGTGAACTGGGAAAAAGTGTTGAATTTTCAGTCGTGATTCCTTCTCTACCATCCGATCATTCACTTGTTGTAACGGATGAAAAAGATTCGTTGCAGAAAGAAAAGAACGGGCAGGATCACTTATCCCCTCGCAAAGATACTGTCATACTGATAGTGGAAGATGAAAAGAATATCAGAGACCTGCTGAAAGATGTCCTCTTTGATTATGTGATACACGAAGCAAAAGACGGCGTGGAGGCTTTGAAAGAGATAGAACATAATCATCCTGATATTATTATAAGTGATATTGTCATGCCCAATATGGACGGCTTGAGCTTGATTAATAAATTGAAATCCGATTTGAAAACAAGTTATATTCCGATCATAGGAATATCGGCAAAGGCTTCTGTAGAAGACCAGATTAATGCCTTTAACCATGGTGCGGATGCTTATATCGTCAAACCATTTCACCCGAGGCAGGTGATATCCACCATAGAGAATCTGCTGTCGAGACAAATGCTTTTAAAGGACTATTTCAATTCCAGCATGTCTTCTGTGAAAGTAAAAGACGGGATTGTGCTTCATCCGGAAGACGAAGAGCTAATACAGAATGTGACAGATTTCATAAAAAATAATATAGATGATGAGTTATTAAGCCCTTCTTCTATTGCCGAATTTGTAGGAGTGAGCAAAGCTACCTTGTATCGGAAGTTCAAAGAAATAATAGACAAGACTCCGAGTGAATTTGTACGAGGTATTAGACTGGAATATGCAGCCAAGTTGTTAAGGACAACCAAGTTGACCGTATCCGAGATTATGTTTAAATGTGGATTCTCTAATAAATCTTATTTCTATCGGGAGTTTTTAAAGCAATACGGTGTATCTCCCAAAGATTACCGGAATCAATAGATAATACAAAAAAGGCTATCCGAAAAATAGGTAGGGATATTCCTAAAATAAGAAAATTTAAGGCAACTAACTCATTGCAAGTCAGTTGCCTTTTTTGTATCTTTAAGCAGGGATATTCAGTAAATGTACCTTTTCCATATAAGAACTATCCATCCTATTTATTTTTCTAATATTGTAAATTCAAGTATTTTACTTCAATTTTATTTATCTTCTAAAGAGATAGCATGAACATTAATGCTGTAAATCCTAGAAAGAAAATCTGCACGAACCTTAGGAAAATCCAAGTCTTTTCTCCGTAGAATACTAAGTTCAAGGTACTTTTGTTCAATATCAATACCAAGAAATCGACGTTTCAAAAGATTAGCCGTGACACCAGTAGTACTACTACCGGCAAAAGGATCTAATATCCATGCCCCAGGCCTAGTACTAGCTGCAATAACCCTAGCTAATAAATTTATCGGTTTTTGAGTAGGATGTTTACCGTGTATCTTTTCCCATCCCTCAATAGCAGACAAATTCCAAACATCTGTCATCTGATGATTAGCATTACTCATTTTCATAAAATCATAATTATAATAATGAGAAACATTATTATTTTTACGAGCCCAAATAATGTATTCTGCCGAGTATGTAAAATAACGACACGAGATATTAGGAGGAGGGTTAGTTTTCACCCACGTAATGCAGTTAAGAATTTTAAACCCAAGTTCAGTTAACTGATTAGCTACAGAAAAAATATTATGATAAGTCCCTGATATCCAAATTGTACCATTATCTTTAAGTTTGTCACGACAATCAGCAATCCATTTATAATTAAAATTATCAATGGATTCTTTGCCAAAACTACGATCCCAATCTCCTTTATCTACACAAACAATTTTACCAGATTGTACAGAAATCCCTCCATTCGAAAGAAAATAAGGAGGATCAGCAAAAATCATATCAAATTGAAAATCAAACTGTGACAAAAGTTGTCGACAATCGCCAAGTAAAAGAGTAAATGCTCCATCCGATGATTTATAATATGATTTTAAGGGCATTATACGAATTTATTCAGTACGTAAATTAAGTACCCAATTTATCCAACTAATCACTGTACTGGAACGGCGATAATATAAATTTTCAGACATGCGGTAAAGTTCGCAATGCCTCATGATATCTATTACCTCCTCTTTAGATGGGATATTAGCATTATCAATATAACTCTTCAATGTCTGTCTAAAAGGACTATGGCTAAGAATCAATTCTGCCACCCGAAGATGTCGGCTTCGCAATGGCAATTTAAAAATTTGTTTCCCTAAATTCGATAGTTTATAATTGTAGATACTCCCTTTTTTATACCGCTGAATTAAACCCAAATAAACACCTGCATTCGCATAATAATCTGACTGGCGCTCATCAAAACTATATATTTTTGCTATACCATATTTATTAAACGCTTTATTATCCGAATTCATAATTTCACAAAGGTTGATAATGCGTTCCAACGAATCTGCTTGTGGGAATTGAATTTGCGGTTCCTTGACAACTGGAATACGCTTTGGTATCTCAAGTATATCCTGTAAGGTTATCACATCGTTCTCAATACGATATTTTTTATATTGCACTCTCTTTAAGGAATTATAATTACCTATTTCTTCAAAAGCATATTCAAATAAATAATATGTACCATTACTATACAATAAAAATACAGGTCTGATAGGCTTAGTTATCTTATTAGTCCATAATCTAAAAGGATAGTAAAGTTGGCGTACCAAAAAATCTGTAGAAAGAGAACTTTTAGCTTCAATCAAACACAAAGAATTTGTTCCTTCATAACCTCCATCAATCTCTATCTGTGAGTTACTTACATCCACTAAAAGAGAAGTATCTTCACCTGACAAACAATTGACACTAAATGAGAAACTTCCAGCTCCCATTCGCCCATTTACCGTAGGCAACAAGGTCGGTTCATTCAAGAAATCCCTGAGAATATCCGAAACATATATGCTATTAATAGCCGTAGCCTCACTTGTGATATTATTAAAATCAATAGACTCAATAAATGCAGGTGAAGAAACAGGCATACTATCTGTACTATCAAAGACTTTCTCTCTATCAGATAATGCAAAATCATGATACAAGTCCATTGCACCAATAATATAGCTTCCTCGTGTAATTGGCAAAATAGACAAAGAATTATCTATAAATATCTGGGGTCTATTGACACTATGATCGTGTTTAGTCATCAAACGAGGCTCCCAAAATTCTTTAATTTGTTGTGCTGTTATAATATACTTTCCTTCATCTTTTATAGTTTGCAGAATAGGATATTTATTAAAAATTTTCGTCCAATTAGTGTCTATCTTACTTGCATTATTCATAATTTCTTATTAATACTTCAGAGACCTGTCCCCTCTTTTCAGCATCTGAATTGATGGATCGAATGGCCTTTATTTCAGTTATGTTATAGTTCTTATATAAATCAAGAATCAAATCAGTACATGAGTTTGATAAGAGAAACTTTGCCTTCTTTGCATGCAGCCAATCACAAACATTTCTCAACCGTTCTTGTTCTGTACGATCAAATCCTCCCTGAGTATATCCCGTAAATGAAGAACTGTTTGATAACGGATCATAAGGAGGATCGAGATAAACGAAATCACCTTTAGAAACGTTATGTAAAGCCTCCTCGAAATCACCATTCATTATTAAGACATTGGAATTATTCAAATATAAGGAGACAGCTTTTATAGTTATCTCATTGACTATATTAGGATTCTTATATCTACCAAAAGGAGTATTAAATTCCCCAGAGCTATTCACTCGAAATAAACCATTATAACAAGTTTTATTTAGAAATATAATTCGCGAAGCTCTTTCTATGTTTGTTAATGCCGAAAATTTCTCTCTATCTCTATCCAGACTCCGAATCTCATAAAAATAGTCTGCTTCATTTTTATGTTTTTTCAAATCCGCTATCAGTTCTAATGGATTTTCTTTTATTACAGTATAAAGGTTTATTAATTCAGCATTAAAATCATTGATAATGGCATTTTTTGGCTGTATATGAAAAAGTAACGCTCCTCCACCAATAAAAGGCTCGTAGTAAGTTGCAAATTTTGAAGGCAAATACTTTTCAATTTCTGAAAGTATCTGCCTCTTTCCTCCAACCCACTTTACAAAGGGAACTACAAGTTTATTAGTTCTTCTTGATGACATACAACTGCAATTTGTAGCAAAGATAGATAATCCATTTGAAACTTGGAGAGTTTTAATCTTTTTATTTCTGAATCGTATAATATGATTTCCATAGTAACATATAAAGAGGATATACCTAATGGATATATCCCCTCTATCTAATTCATCCGTAGATTAATAGTTTTCCTTCTTCACCTCGAAATAAGCCTGTGGATGCAGACATGCCGGGCAAACTTCAGGAGCTTCCTTACCGATTTCAATGTAACCGCAGTTACGGCATTGCCATACCACTTCGCCTTCTTTAGCGAATACAG
>OJRX01001755.1_pt1 | contig 20805 bp, 16 predicted proteins | sample 1599301 | NCBI WGS metagenome assembly OJRX01 (sample SAMN04168656, study PRJEB22393) | human gut metagenome | biome: human gut microbiome; feature: stool | host: Homo sapiens | collected 2014-03-17 | reverse complement strand
TACCGCGCGGGCTATGCGGCAGCCGAGGCCATTCCCGCATTCCTAAAAAGTTGAGCACTACCCTCATATGAACGCTCCAGCCGATAGCAACACGCGCGAAAACGCCAACACGAACACTGACATCAGCATCACCGCGAATGCCACGGGATTCAGCACGAAAACACTGAACCCGCAGATTCTCGTGACCTTGTGGAATGTGGAGCGTTTGGGTTCGTTCTCCGCGGTCGCGCGCGAAACCGGCTGGTCGCAACCGGCCATCAGCCAACAGATCCGCAAGGTCGAACGCGAACTTGACGCAAAACTCGTGCAGCGCACGTCGCATGGGGTGGAATTAACGCCGATCGGCCGTATTCTGGCACGCCATGGGCAGCTCATCGATAATCGCGTCGCCCAAGCCGTCAAAGATGTGGAGGAATACCAGCGCAACGGATCGACGCATATTCGCCTAGTCGCTCCCCCATCGGTATGCTCGTCGTTCGTGGCGCGCGTACTCGTGCATATCAGCAAAACGTCCGACATTCGCGTGAGCCTCATGCAGATGGAGCCGCCTGAGGCCATGGACGCGTTGGAACAGGGGCTTGCCGATTGCGCGATCATTTTCCAATACAATTCACTGCCTGCCTTAGTTGGTCCGGACGATTTGGAAGTCTCCCCCTTCGGCATCGATCCATTGATGCTGCTGATCAGCGCAAACAACACGATCACACGCCAGTATGAAAGCTCGCATCTGCCGGTCCAGCTGATTTCGGCACGCAGCGAACAGTGGATCGCCGGCTGCGAGACCTGTCGGGCGAATCTGGTGTCGTTAGCACGTACCGCCGGTTTCACGCCGGAGATTACGCATTCGACCGACGATTATTGGGCCACGCAGAATCTCGTGGAAGTCGGCATGGGCGTCTCGATCGTGTCCCGTTTGGCCACAACCGCCGGAACGCAGCCTGACTTGGCCGCGCTTCCGATTGCCGACGACAACGCGTTCCGCACAGTCTGTTTCGTCACGAGAAAAGCGGATGATCGCCCAGCGGTCGCCCGCGTCAAGGACGAAATCGAAAAAGCGTCGCACCAGTATTTGGAAAGCATCTGATTCACCGATTCCCCGATAGCAGGATGCTGACGCAAGCGAATGTTTCTCATTTTTTCAGCATCGACATAATCAGATTAATAATTGAATAGCAAAAGCATCTGATATAAGAAAACTTCATAACCATCTCTGCTTTCAGCACAAGAACACACTGTTCTTTCACCCAACGCGTACGTCATGCTGGAACCATGGAAGAAATCATGGATATCAAGCATCGTACCGATTCCGGCTTTAACGCCGACGCCATCGACCACACCACCGCAGCCGACCTTGCCGAAGTCGGCTCCGACAAGTGGACACGCTACCCCGGCTGCATCGGCGCGTTCATCGCCGAAATGGACTACGGCCTAGCACCCTGCATTCAGGAAGCCATCGACAACGCTTGTGACCATTGCAAACTTGGCTACATTCCCGAACCTTGGAAGCAGCGCGTGGCAGAGGCATGCGCAGGCTGGCAGCGCACACATTACGGCTGGAATGTGGACCCCAGTATCATTCGCGTGGTTCCCGACGTGCTTGAGGCATACGAGGTCTTCCTGCGCGAACTGGTCGGCGCAGGCAACAGCGTGATCGTGCCGACACCTGCCTACATGCCGTTCCTAAGCGTGCCGAAACTCTATGACGTCAATGTGATCGAAATCGAAATGCTGCAAAGCGGCGACACTGAAACCGGTGAGGCGCAGTGGCTGTTCGATTTCGACGCCATTGAACGCGCGTTTGCGGCCGGATGCCATGCGTTCGTGCTTTGCAATCCTCATAATCCGATCGGCAAAGTGCTTACTCTGGAGGAAGAGCTGCGCCTAAGCGATTTGGCAGCGCAGTACGATGTACGCATTTTCAATGATGAGATCCATGCTCCGTTTGTGTTCGAAGGCAAGCATATTCCATTCCCCACCATCAGCGAACAGGCAGCATTGCAGTCGATGACCGCCACCAGCGCGTCGAAGTCGTTCAATATTCCAGGCACGAAGTGTGCGCAGGTGCTGCTCACCAATCCTACGGATCGTGACATGTGGGCAGTCAAGGCGGAGTGGAGCGAGCATCAGACCGCCACCATCGGCGCGATTGCCACCACCGCCGCATACGACGAGGGTGACCCGTGGTTCCAAGACGCACTCGCCTACGTGCGCAGGAATCTTGACCTGTTCGACAAACAAATGCGTGAACGGTTCGCTGGCGTCGGCTACATCAAGCCGCAGGGCACCTATATTACATGGCTTGATTTCAGTCCGCTCGGCATCAACGATCCAGCCACATACTTCCTTGAGAAAGCGCAAGTGGCGTTGACCGACGGGCGTTTATGCGGCGCAGCCGGCGCCGGCTGTGTGCGCGTGAATGTGGCGATGCCTTATCCGCTGCTTGTGGACTGCTTGGACCGCATGTATGGTGCGTTGCATGCGGATGGATTGCTGTAAACTTCGCCACATATTCAGTGTTTCCTTCAACCAACGGCAGCATGACGGTGAGCATCGCACCCTTGTCCAATTCGCTATCCACCGTTATGGTGCCGTTGGAAATCCGCATACTATCGACATGCGATGGAAGGTTGATATGCGTTTGAACGTGAGTACCAGCATTGATGTGACAGCCTGCGAAACGGACGGCGATAATCTGCTGTTCTTGGGATTTCATGGATTCAGCAATGATGAAAATGAGATGATCCGCATCATTGATGCGATTTATGATGTTCCGAAGCGAGACGTATCTTCAACGGACAACTCCATTGCTTCTGCCCAGCATCCGAATTATCTGTCGTTCCGAGGCACGTATGAACGTCCTTACATCGGAAGCTACTACTGGTATCCAGATGGATGTTCCGTAGGAGAGCGTCGACGTGAGTGCAGTGCCGTGGGCGATGCCATCGTACGATTGCTGGATTCGCCCGCATATGTGCGGTTTCGTAAAGTATTAATTGGGTTTTCGCAGGGTGGATACCTATCGTATCGCATGATTGCGGAACATCCCGATGTGTTCGATATGGCGATTTTGATGAGTCCGTCATTCAAAGGTGAAACCGCTGATCTCTTGCCCGCGACCGGACGCACGCGATTCGCACTCTGTTACGGCAGCGAAGACCGCACAATTCCACTATCCGACCAACAGTGTGCGCGCAACAAACTCGCGCAAACCGGTAATCTCACCTACTTCGAATATCCAGGAATGGCTCACGACATCTGCAATCAGGAAATTCATGACCTACGCGCCTGGCTAGGATTGTGATATGCGCTGCGTGAGGAGTCCTGCGCATCTGAGACCCCGCATGCGTGCCCATAAACTCGCTTTCACCCCTCGGATTGTCATTGAAACCAACTCGGAACTCTCGATACACCCTAATATTTGTCTCCAGGCATAGCAGCTTCATAATCGCTCAATCGTCTCAACTCGTCTTCTGATGGGCGGATGCGCTCATAATCCCATGAGACATCGGGCTGCGGAACCACGCCATCCCTGAATTCACCGAGATGTAAACGGCGCATCTCCCTGAGGGAGTCGCGATAGGAAGTGCCCCTGCCTCCAGCAGCTCCTTTGTCTCCTCATACCATCGCTCGTATTTGCGCCAGTCGTAGTTCGGCAGTGTCTGCTCGCCCCATGTCGGGATGATGCGGCAATCGCAATCGTGGTGGAATGCGTTGCCCTCGCCGCCTGCGACCTCCTGGCTGGTGTATGCGAATCCTCGCGAGGCGAGCATCGCGCAAAAAGCGCACGTCCTGCCCTGCGGCACTCGGGCTCATCGTGGATTGCTCGGATCCAGCCGAATGTTACGCTGTGTCTGCAGGCGTAGCGCATTGCGCATCATATCGACTATGAATTGTTGGGCGTCGTCCGGATTGGCCAGGTTTGGCCATAAGTCACTCATGGTGATGACGGCCTTGCTGTTTCCGGTTTTCACGTCCCGGTATTTCAGACCGTTCCAGTCGGTGTTGGCCAAGCCGCCCCTCATGGCCCATAGTACCCGGTCGACGTCAGTGAACCCGTATCGTTCGAGTGCCGGAAGGCTCACTCCGGCATGATTGGCCCATGACTGGCGCACACGATGGTAGTAATCATCGGCAAGCTGGATGGCGATATTGGTGTATTCAACTATGAGGGATCATCCCCGCGTATGAGGGGAACACATGATGTCATTGCGTTTCATGCCCTGCGACCCGGGATCATCCCCGCGTATGCGAGGAACACTTGCCGGAACGATACCCGTGGATGCTGTACATGGGATCATCCCCGCGTATGCGGGGAACACGGCACCACGCTCGGCTCGAAACGGTTGAAACGGGGATCATCCCCGCGTATGCGGGGAACACCCGAGAAAGACATGGAACCGTATCAGACAGGCGGGATCATCCCCGCGTATGCGGGGAACACCTTCCGGCGTCGTCGGGTTCGTGTACAAGGCGGGGATCATCCCCGCGTATGCGGGGAACACCCAGTCAAACACAATGCGCGGCGCGTCCGTCTGGGATCATCCCCGCGTATGCGGGGAACACGGTGACAATAATGAAGAATCCATCGAAGACTTGGGATCATCCCCGCGTATGCGGGGAACACCTTACCGGCAACCCGTACTTGCTCATGGTGCAGGGATCATCCCCGCGTATGCGGGGAACACTAGGCTTCAGCGTTACCAACACGAACGATGCCGGGATCATCCCCGCGTATGCGGGGAACACTGTGAGGGCTTGTTCGTTGCGTCTGGTGATGTGGGATCATCCCCGCGTATGCGGGGAACACCCGCGCGATACTGCGCCTCGCGTTCAAACGCGGGGATCATCCCCGCGTATGCGGGGAACACTTCGACCACAAGGGCGAGACGCTGCCTGCCCAGGGATCATCCCCGCGTATGCGGGGAACACCAGTCCGGTGCCCCAATCCAATTCGTCGGCCTCGGGATCATCCCCGCGTATGCGGGGAACACTTCATTCTCGGAATTTTATAACACAGTTGACCGGGATCATCCCCGCGTATGCGGGGAACACTTTCCGTCCGGTAATGGTTGGTGTTCGCCCAAGGGATCATCCCCGCGTATGCGGGGAACACGAACCGCTGGTCCCGAGCGTATGTGACGTACTGGGATCATCCCCGCGTATGCGGGGAACACAGACAATTCCTATGAAGACCATATGGAGAATCGGGGATCATCCCCGCGTATGCGGGGAACACACGTTGACTTAGGACTCCCAGTCAGCGTATTTGGGATCATCCCCGCGTATGCGGGGAACACTCAAAAGTAGCATACTTGTAAAAAGTCTCCTCAGGATCATCCCCGCGTATGCGGGGAACACTGTGAGCTATGGCGTGAAGCGCCTAGTGAATGGGGATCATCCCCGCGTATGCGGGGAACACGCAGGTGCTCGAACGTACGTACAATTCGTGTAGGGATCATCCCCGCGTATGCGGGGAACACTCAGAGGAGACGAACACCACGACCACGTGGACGGGATCATCCCCGCGTATGCGGGGAACACTCTCCCACTCTCGCCGCCGGATTGAACACCATGGGATCATCCCCGCGTATGCGGGGAACACAATTCCGCAAATTTTTCCACACCCGAGGTTGAGGGATCATCCCCGCGTATGCGGGGAACACCCCGTGGGTGTTTTGATGGTTTGCTTCCGTTTGGGATCATCCCCGCGTATGCGGGGAACACCCCCAACGATGCAGGAAGTAGTTCACGCTGTCGGGATCATCCCCGCGTATGCGGGGAACACTCCTTGCGGTACTGTTCGATCTGCGCGTTGTAGGGATCATCCCCGCGTATGCGGGGAACACTCCCTTTACAATCGAATCCGGCAAAGGATGGAGGGATCATCCCCGCGTATGCGGGGAACACGATTCTTGCGTCGCATTGTCGTCTGGGCCATCGGGATCATCCCCGCGTATGCGGGGAACACTATTCCACAATTCCATATGCTCAACATACCGAGGGATCATCCCCGCGTATGCGGGGAACACGTCGGCATCGTTCATCGGCTAATCAACCCCAAGGGATCATCCCCGCGTATGCGGGGAACACCGTTCTGCACGTCGAGCTTGCGTCCGGCTTCCAGGATCATCCCCGCGTATGCGGGGAACACTTTCCGATTGTCGCGTGCTGCGGTATGGCGTGGGGATCATCCCCGCGTATGCGGGGAACACCCGGCGCTACAAGCTCACGCACGCGGCCATAGGGGATCATCCCCGCGTATGCGGGGAACACTATGAACGAACGCTACTTAGTTATTATAGCAAGGGATCATCCCCGCGTATGCGGGGAACACCTGAGATTTGCTTGATAACGTTGACGCCCGCCGGGATCATCCCCGCGTATGCGGGGAACACGACAGAGGCCGGCTCGTGGAATAACTTGACCAGGGATCATCCCCGCGTATGCGGGGAACACACTTCCTTCAGGTCGTCCATGTCCGCGCCGGCCGGATCATCCCCGCGTATGCGGGGAACACCGTCCATTGCAAGTTTTTGAACGTGCCGGGCCGGGATCATCCCCGCGTATGCGGGGAACACCAGCAGTCTCGTGGCCCAGCCGGACGTGAACCGGGATCATCCCCGCGTATGCGGGGAACACTACATGGGGTGTAGGCGGTTTAAACAATACTTGGGATCATCCCCGCGTATGCGGGGAACACTCTAAGAGACTAGCATAATTTCGCGGTTTTTGAATTCATGTCATTCGTTTTTCATTTAGTTTGAATACTTCTTCGCCTGCCGATACTTACTGGCATTACTCCATCCACGGTGAAGAGCACCACCAAACGACACTTCCTTTGGGCCAGAAGGACGTTTTACAAGCTCTAAGCCTTCACAGTCTGTCGGAGACCATTCAGCTCCATGCACTTTAAAAGCAAGATGTTGCTCATTTCGAGCCGAATAAACCATAATGGCACGACCGTTTTTTGAAAGTTCAACGATTCGCTCCCACAGTTTTTCACGAACACGTGCATCCAAATGTCCCACAAACACACCTGGCGATATTTCCAATAGCCACCGAGTAAGGTCACCGCGCAAACCCACCGGGCATGCCGTTAAAACAATAACTACCATTCCTCATATCCCCACTCATCATCGGCATAGGATTTCCCTGCAGACACTTCTCCCAACCGTTCATCCCACAGGCCGACATGATCCTCAGCGCCCCGAACACCATCGGAGGAAGATTCCCCCAGTAACACGCGAATGTCTTTCACCATTCGTCTCAGCAAACTAAGATCGTACACCGCATCGCGAATGCTATGCCGTATTGCCGATCCAATATCTTCTGGATGAGTCGCCGCCGTTTCGAATGCAACCGGAATCGACAAGTCAGCCTTATAAAGATCGGCTATATCGTAGACGAACGACCGCTCATGACCTACATGCACGAAACCTAACCCCGGAGAGCAGCCCAGCGCCACTATTGCGGCATGCGCCAGACCATACAGACACGTATGGGCAGCAGACAAGGCTTTGTTAATCTCCGAGCCAGCCATAAAATCATCATGATCATACGTTCTTTTGTCCCACTCCACCCCGGTACGAGCGGAACACTCACGGTACACCCGTCGTATACGCGCTCCCTCGCGACCCCGAAGCTGCTGCATAGTCAAACCACTCACATCTTCGCCTGGGAAACGCATTTGGTACATCTGACGCGCAACATTCAATCTCTTCCTTGTGTTAGACACGAGAGCCGCCTGCCTTTGCAGCAGCACAGAAGAATGCGTCAATGGTTTACCGAAGGCATACATACGAATACCCCGCTCCCCCACCCAGATCACAGTCGCACCATTCTCCCCTATGACCGTCATCGCCTGATGCGTCACGCGCGTTCCAGGCCCCAGCATCAACACGCTCAGCGTCGCCGCAGGAATGTGAGTAACACCGGTACTATCCGTTGCGGTAATGGCATTGTCATCACGCCCGATGGTGCAATGCTCAAAATACGCAAACGACAAACGGTCTTCCGCACGGACAAGTTCACTGATCTCTGGTGGCGGAGTACCCATATGAGAGTATCCGGTTTTCTTCGGCTGACGCTCCGCTGCCTCAGCATAATCGTCCGTAGGCTTGTCGTCGTCTGTCGTTTGTGTATTCATCATTCGTCCTTATTGTTCAAATCCGGAGCAATTGTCAGCAATCCGCATCCAAAACCTTTCGCTCTTCCTATACCTTGGCAAAGGGCCTTGCGGAACAGTTCCGCATCGGTGACTTCCAAGCGGCCTTCAAAAACCGCAGTGACCAAAGTAACGGTGGCATCGGCACGTTTGAAATTTTCCTTATGCCGCTCCTTCACCACCACGTCAGGCTGATCATTCTGATCGTTCAGAATGGTGAAGCCATGGGATGCCGAACGATCAATCAACCATTGCAGTTGCTGATCAACGGTAATGTGGCCTTGCACCTTGCCGACGATTCCATCGCTTCTATGTCTCCGACCTTTATCCTCCTTTGCCTTTCGAGCGGGATTCGCACGAAGCTTGAAATGCCACTGCTGCCCTTTTGCGATACGCTCAAGCAACGGCTCATAGTTCTTTGTTTCCCATTCCACATGCGTCGGCCAACCAGCTTGTTCGACGATATGCATGAAGTCAGGTTTTTCCGGACTCACCACATAGAGCCAAACAGCGTTATCATTTACGGACGTGTCCAGCCTCCACAGGATACGTCCTTCATCATTGTTCCGAACCGCATTGGGAGGGAACGCGCATTCCACTGCTGCATGCAGCTTATATGGCGAACCGATAAGCTGACGAGCCCCATATCGCGCTTTGTTCAAGGGTATTCTCGAGATAAACATCGCTGTCTTTCCTATCTCCCACCTAGATGAAATTCATCGGATCCGATTCACCGGTAGATTCAAAGGAAGGAGGTCGTATACTATCCTTTGCGCCTTTTTCCACGGGCTTATCAGGGTTAGGAATGCGGTAACGGTGCACCGCACGATTCGCATAACGCCGGCCTTCTCGGCTGAAGCTTAACGGCAAGTCAGATTGCGTCGTTATGTTTTCGCCTTTCTCCGCGTCACAGACAATTTCCAAATCCGGGTACCTGTAACGCCTCCGATACCATTCCGAAGCGTGCCACGTCTCGGAATTCAGAGCCTGACGAATATCCTCATACTCATCATGGATGCCCAACGACAGCGGATAATTCGGCGGGCACGAACGTCGACCTAGATACAACGGCCATTTCGGCGAATGAATCGCCTCATCCAACATTTCCAGAACTGAACGATCGGCACCGAGCGCGACCAGAAAACAAGCATCAGCCAGATAATACCGATAAGTCAGCGGCATCTCCTTGTCGAACTTTCTGGAGTTACGTTTCCTTGTCAAGGATTTTTCGGTCTGCAAATCACGGATTACCCTGCCACGTTGCTCCACACGCACACCAAACGATATGCCTAGCAAATCCTCTATGGGATCCTCCCGGGTACGCCCTTGCGCCGAAGCTAGCATGCCAATCACACCGCTTTTGGTTGGTTCGCTACGAGTCTCGCGCCGAACGAATCGCGAAGAATCGCCCCATGACTGCAATGGGCCGGCCAATTGCAATAACAGAACGCTCATTTCAACTCCTTCCGAGCATCACGCGGAATACGCGGCGCTCAGCGTTTCTCGCAAGCCCTGCTCAAGCTCCGGCAGCGTAACCTGTTCGCTCCATTCATCCAGACTGTGCACAGAACCACCGGACACAACATGCCAAGCCTTCACCGGTTCCTCGCCGTAGTTGATACGAATCTCGTTCAACCTGTCACCCAGTCGTTCGATACCTTGTCTGGAGACCGAAATCCCATCCTTCCTCTTGATGGGGTCCTCAAAGGCGTCAGCTGCGCTAATCGGCTGCGAATCGCGAAGCACGATCACAATATCCTCAGGCAACGTGTGGTTGGCGAACGTGTTCTGCTTGCCGGACGGCATGGATTTGATAAAGGCGTCCACGAAAGCGGCAACTCCCTCCACCGCTGCGTTTGCATCCTGCAGCTGATCCTTCAACGCATCAACATTCACCGTCGCGTAGCGATACAAGGTCGAGGAGTTGAAGCCAATCGTATCAATCATGGCAGCACCGGCATTATCATCCGATGCGCAATCATCAACGGCGGTGAAGTAGTCATATTCAGGCGTGATCTGATCGATGGAGAACGCATGGGCGACCTGAGCCGAGGCATCCGTATTCAGATCCGGAGCATCGGCCAGCATACGACCAAAGCATGCGATATCGATAGCCTGCTCGCCATGGAATACTGCGGCTACTTCCTTCTTCATCTTTGAGGGATCCTTCCCCTCATCGAATGCGGTAATCGCAATATCGGCCAGCTGTTCAACTTCACGGTTGGCGATGAAGATCAGGTACTCCGTGGCAGAGGAACCTTTGTCCGCTCCCGCACGGTCAGACGCCTTAACCTTGACACCCGTAGCAGCCAGCACTTTCTCTGCCAGACTCTTGGATTCTTCCACCAAATCCGGCCTTTTCTCAGCGATAACACTGCTGATCAACGCCACCGCGCTCTTAGTACGCTTCCCCAACTTGCTGCTGTCCAACTTACTGCTGAACATTTCACGCATGGCACGCTTCCAGGACTGGCTGGATACACGAGCTCTCAGCGCCCCACCAACATATGCAGTCTTCGGACTGCCGGTATCGTCTCGATTAATGTTGCTCGGCGGCACCTGCTGAAGGCAATGGATATCTACGAACATAATTTTCCTCCTAATCGGTTTATCGTGAAGTTTTTGAAAAAATAGATAGTTACTTGTCAGTCTTTTGACCGTTTTGCGTTGACGGAAGCTTGGCATAGTAATCCCTGCCCCATCGCTGGAACACAGGTCCACGGCTATCAGAGAACTGCAACAGGTACAGGTCACTGGCCAAGGAACCATAATCAACCTGAATATCGGTGTTGCGCATCAACATAATGAGAGCACGTATACTGCGAACGATTCCATTGAAATCGGGAGCATTCTCCGCGACCCTCAGTCGTCGCAGAATGCCTTTAGCATTATCAGTATCAGGTTCAATCCTTCTGCATGCGCGTCCAAAGGTCATACGTAGGCTTGGATTGCTCTGGAACTTTTGTGCGACTCCCTGTTTTTTCGAACGCTGATGAACTGCGTATAACCCCAACGCGGCTCTGATTGCATTGCTCTGGCGTTCGAATTCAGGCGAATTATCTGCTGGCGCATCAAGCTCAGCCGGCCAATTCGAAAACAGTTCATCACCGATTAGCATCCAAGACGGAGATACCCCGTCCAGGTCTCGGTGCAGCCTCGAGAGTCGGGCCCTACCTCTCGCGCTGCTGCCGCTGCCTGAAACGTACTCGCGTTGCACATCATAAACCAGACTGGCAGCATATTTCCCAACAGCTTTCGCCTTATCGTATCTTGATAACGACGCCATAGTCATTTCCTCCTTTGGTCAAATGCGGTCGAAACCCCTAGTCTGAGATACGACCAAGTTCCTTGTTTAGCGATCCGCGGAACAACAATTGCGCAAGAGCGGCACTCATCACGCCGAACCTTCCGGATTCATGTTCTTCGAAAACCGGTACCGGCGACTGACTCAAGTAATCCCGTCCCATCGTCAACAGCAACCGATGGACCTCATCCAACCATGCATTGGAGTACGTCACGGGGTCTTGAGACTCATCAAAGTTCGCCAATCTGTCACGGAAAAGCAAGTCAAGGTCCGCATACGCGCTCTCACGAATCTGGTCGGCTATCTCTTGGGTTTTTCCACTATGGTCACCCGCCGCCGATCGCAGATTCCGAACGAACATCGTCAAAGCCGTCACTGCTTTATCCGTGCTCTTAACCACATCCACCACAGCGGCGATACCCGCATAATCATGACGGAACATCACCATGCTGAGAGACAGCTTGTCATCGATGCCGGTTTCGAACACACTGCTTTGCGTGCCATAAGTCATGCCTTGAGCATGAATCGTCACCATATTCAGCACATGCTCCTCTGAGTCAAGCACCTCGGTGCGAATTTCCTCCAGCCATCTGATAATTCCAGGACGGAAATCACCATCATCTCCCACACATAGGATGGGTTCCAGACCACGCCACAATGCCTTGCTCGCATCGTGGGTAACAGGCATATGCGGAGGAACCGGAAGTCCTAACTTCTTCTGCTGCGGAATGCTTCTCCTCCAAGCAGTCATCTTTTCGAAACCGTCAGTGTTGTATTGAGTTACGGCATCTCCGTAACAGTTCACAACGCCAATGACTCTCGTGCAGTCTTCATTCGGCACCAGTCGAATACGACGCGACTGCCATGTCATCGCTTGAACGGGACCGGCAAAACTGTTTTGATCATCCATATCCGCAGAAGGAACTTCATTCTTCTCCCATACTGGAATATCGTTCGTGTTGCCGAACAAACGATAATATTCCGAGTCATACCGATCGTCATACAGGACCCAATTGAGCATCAGTGTCTCGAAGAGGTTCGCTCCTTCCGCATACACACCGCCGACGCCACCGAGCCAACCGGTACCCAGAAAGCCCTTGAGAGGGTAAATCTTCCCCTTATTAATATGAGTGTTCCCTTTCACTGGAGTTTTGATGCCCGCCGTATCAAACGACTGCAAATACACCAGCCAACGTGCGGACTCCGGTAGGGAAAGCGTATCTGTAGTCCCCAAACCGCGCATGGCAAACAGGTACTTTTCAGGCTTGGGCATGTCCGCAATCATCTCGGAAACGGGATCATATGGCTTCTGCCCAACATATTCCAGTCCGGAAACTTGGAAGAAGGGCCTGTCCCCAAACAGGAAGAATCTATCGCCCCATTCATCAAAATAGTCCTCCAAGATATCCAAATCGAAGTGCCCTATGCGGAATATGTCATCCCACATGTCTCTCATTTGTTCCTCGCTAGGATTCTCAACGTAATACGCGCGATACAAAATGCCGAGCGCCAACCGAAGTATCGCTATCGCCTGCTGAGGAATATCACCCCGTATTTCCTTGATTTTCCAAGCATCCTCAAAAAGCCGTCGAAGCGACACTTCATCAGGATGCCCATCGACATAGGAAACCGGAATCCAACCATCATCGAGTAACGAGAAGTTTCTATCCATTTCCCCCGACTCCTTTACACATCAGCCTTGATTGCAGGTTCTTTTTTAGAGCATATACCCAAAGATTAAACCTGTCAACATAAAAGAGTTCGTTTTTGTGAATTTCCAGAGACGCAGCGGGAAAGCATGAAATCAGCAATCCCGTTGATCCAACCCCGCAGACGCGGGGAACACTACGAATCCCAAATCTTTTATGGGATCATCCCTAAATGAGGACATTTCAATTATCCTCTTTCTTCGTATATGTCAATCCGTCGCCACGCGAATACGAAATCGTATATCCACACAATTCATCTGAGGACAGATGCTTTTCCGCATCCTCATGAAGGAACAAAGCAAGCTTTCCCGCAAGCCAAGGCGATTCCTGCCAATACGCAGCCTCAGTCCCACAGCCTTCCTCCAGCGCAGCAATCAACGAATCAATCCGCCCGTGCGCACACAACGCCACGGGCAGTCTCACGGAACACTGCGCGGCAACTTTAGCCACATCATCACAAGGAACTGTATCGACAGGAATAACCGCTCCTCGTTCTATACCGTTACGCTTATCACCGATCCAAGGCAGCAAACACACTTCTCCATCGTGTTTGCAGAGCAACATCACTTCCACAGTGTCCTGCGTATCTCTTACGGCACGTTGTCCCTTGTCATCATCAGTCTCATCGATCTGAGGAGAAAACCAGTCCACCAGCGAGCGTTTCCGATTCATGACAGCTACCGATTGAATGAGATAGCTGTGAGCATCCGCTCTCTTCTTCTCTTGCTTGTTCGCCCGCTCCTCGCAGCCTTTGTCATATTGCATATTCCACGCCGTAGGCACGAGGCTCCGAACGTCATTGCCATATGCATTCCTTACGGTACGAGCTATGTCCTTCGGCAAACATTGCGTGCAGAAAGCGGAAGAACCAGTCAATTCCAGAACCGCAAGCGATTCCATCAGAGAGGCCACGTCATATACCGCGTCCACCCCCTTAGCGAACTCGGGGCCATTATCATTCCAGAATGCAATGCCTCGGATGTAGCATGCCGCTTCCCGCAAGAGACTTGGACGGTCGCACTCGTTGTTACCACGCCTGTGACGATGCACCCTTCCAAGACGCTGCATAATCAAATCAACCGGCGCGATATCCGTCACCAGTGTGTCGAAATCAATATCCAACGACTGCTCCAGCACTTGCGTCCCAACTACGATCATACGTTGAGGACGCTCGCCATTCCCAACAGTGCTATCCGGCCCTAGCAACTGACGTAGTTCGGCTTCATTGGACATACGGTCGATATCCATGAACCGCGAATGTGTCAACTTCACATACTCACTGCCGAAATAATCACTTAGCAGTTTCGCCGCATGCTGTGCCCTACCGACCGTATCGCAAATCACTCCTACACAACCGCCATCTTCAAGTAGGCGATCAAGTAAGCTAATCAGCGCTTCATCGCTGTCATCAACAATCTGGCAACGCACGTTCATCGATCTGCCAGAAGGTTTCACATCCATGTGTTTGATTTCCGTATCGGAAGTGTATGTCAACACCGGATACGCAGACGAGACCTTGTGGACAGATGAAATTCCCCTTTCTTGAACCAATTTAGGTTCGTTGACGTATACTTTCTCATTCTTCGCCGCAAGCTGCCTTCTTTTAAGTTCCTGAATTCCTCCACGCTTTGCTTCCGACGGAAGCTCAAGCTTGCTGTTCCTCCATCCTTTCAAATATGCCTTCGCCATTTCCTCGCGCTGGCTCTCCGGCAATGTTGCAGATAACAAAATGACCGGAGTTCTGGTACTACCAAGCCATTCCAGTGCCATCTTGAGATACTCGCGCATATACGCATCGTAAGCATGGCATTCATCGACGATGACGACCTTGTTTGCCATCGCAAGTTGACGCAGCACCACATGCTTCATTTGCAGAGCGCCCATCAACACCTGATCGACCGTGCACACAAGAAAATTGGCGAGCGCTCCTTTCTTGCGTCCCCACATCCAATCGGAGACAACGGTTTCAGGAGAAATCTCACCATGTTTCCTTGAGTACGGTTCATCGGTATCATCCTGACCAACCGAAGAGAAATGTCGACGCGAAGCCGCGATAATGCCTTGGAAATCGTCGTTAAGTTTTGCTTTGCCATGTGCCAGCCAAACCGTTTTCTCATCCGTAGAATCACAGGACGGCAAAGCATCCAGCCACCGATGCACTCGTGAGAACATGGCATCCGTGGTAGCCATCGTCGGCAACGCTACGCATATGCCGCCCCTGCCTGTACGCTGCGCTAGGATTTCCGCAGCGGCGAGGGCGGCCTCAGTCTTCCCCTCGCCCATCGGCGCTTCGATTATCAGCAGTCCCCGAGCGTCTGTATCACGAGCAACACGAACAGCTTGTTCTTGAACAGGACGCGGCTGCGCGCCTTCGGGCAGTCTGAATCTAGTCGAGAAAAGATCTTGGCAGGATGATGGTATATTCGCCGGCTTCCACGCATGTGGCAATTGCACACACGCCCATGCGCGTTCCGCTCTTCTTTGTAGCCCTGACCATGACTGAATATCATCGTATTTTCGCTCTGTCATGCCGAAAGGCTCATCATCGTCCCACAGAGGATGCACCCGCACTAAGGGAAACATATCAGCATCACTGTTACTGGCAATCCAATCGGCTATAATGACCAAGCCCGTTGCAAGCACAGCGGACTGAGCGCTGAATCTCTTCTTGGAGAGCAATTTCCACTCTTCATCCCCTATGCCAACGGTTCCGGCAATGAATTCTATAAGCTCATTCTGAGTTGTCGTCCATACTTCTGAGTCCAGACCGGATTCCGTTTTCCCTAATCTCGCGCTTTCAAGCTTGCTTTTATCCGGCGGAGTTCCGTGATGGCCTCCCACAACGCAAGCGTATTGTCTCGACTCTCTTTCACCCCATTTATGAACCAGTGAAAAATATCTTTCGAGAATGACCTGCCCGGCAATGGGATGAGTGGGATGACTGGTATCCCTAAGTCCCGCGATCATAGGAAGCCCTGCTTGTTCCGGCTTCCAGGCAAGGCTTTCCGCATCAGGACCGAATGAAATGGGTTTAGCCTGAAACACAGGCGTCGCCTTGCCGATGTCATGCACGCCGGCAAGGAAAATCATTAGTTTTCTTGCCAAATCGTCATCATTACCAAGGTCACGAGATATTATTGATTTCGTTCCATAAGGAACCCAAGTATCCCAAATTCTCACTACCATCGCAGCCGAATCCGCCATGTGCACATATAGGGGCAACCATTCAGTATCATCCACTCGATTCGTTTTGCCCCAGAGCGATTTTGCACGGTCAGATAGCTCTATTTCTCCATCGCACATAACATCCTCGTTTTCCACAGCACGACTCCGCAAACCAGTCGTGCGCGTTTATCATGACATGCAACATACCGCATGCTAGCAAAATAACCTCCTAAGAATTGCTGTATATCCACAAATCACAAAAAGAAACACATGTCTGCATAAAGATCTGCATAAAGACTATTAAAAAGGTCCCGAACCTTCTGGAGTAATCCATCGGATTCGGGACCTGTTATGTTGGCGACCGTTCACCGGCTAACCGGCATTAGTCAGCTTTCAGCCGTCAGTTTTCATCCATTAGCCAGATCAGGCCTTGGCAACCTCAACGTTCAGCTCATCGCCGGCCGTCACTTCGAAAGAGGTGGCAAGCGTTTCGGAAGAGACGAGTTTCTTGAACTGTTCGACCTTGGCCACGTCTTCGGCGGGCACAACGAGCTTCAGGGCGATGCGGTCGGAGATTTGCAGATCGGCGGCCTTACGGGCATCCTGCACAGCGCGAATCACGTCGCGCGCATAGCCTTCGGCGATCAGATCATCGTTCAGCTCGGTGTCGAGGATCACGAAGCCGCCGGTCGGCAGCGCGGCGGAAACGGAGTTGGCGGCCTCTTCGGCGTTCTTCTCCTCCACGCTGTTGATCAGCTCATATTCGCCTTCCTCAAGCACGATCTCACCGTTCGGAGTCTCACATACCGGAGCGCCTTCGGCGTTCACATGCCATGCGCCGGACTTGGAAGCCTTGATGGCGAACTGCACGTCCTTGCGCAGGCGCTTGCCTGCCACGCGAGCGTTCACACGCAGCTCGTTGATGATCTTCAAGCCTTGGGCTTCGGCATCTTCAAGCGTGCACAATTCAACGTTCTTCACGTTCAGTTCGGATTTGAGAATCTCGTCGTATGCGGCCACGGCGGCAGTGTTTTCTACCACAACGGTCAGCTTGGACAGCGGCTGGCGCACGCGAATCTGCTTCGTCTTACGCATAGACAGGGTGCCGGACACGACCTCGCGCACCTTCTCCATCGCATCAACCAGAGCCGGATCGTCAACAAGCACACGGCCCAGTTCGCTCGCTTCGCCAGTCTGCTCGTCGGCAAGGAACGGCCAGTCAGCCAGATGCACGGATTCGCCACCGGTCAGGCCACGCCACACGGCTTCCGCTTCCATCGGAGCAAGCGGTGCGATCACGCGCATGAATGCTTCAAGCACGGTGTACAACGTGTTGAACGCGTTCGCATCCTCGTTCCAGAAACGGTCACGATTGTTGCGGATGTACCAGTTGGTGAGCATGTCGATGAAATCGGACACGGCTTCACATGCGTCGGAAATCAGGAAGTCATCCAGCGAATGCTGCGTCTTCTCGATCAGTCGGCGGGTACGTGCCAGCAGATAACGGTCCATTTCCGGCAGTGCGGCAACCTCATCGGCATGCAGCGCACGAGCATCGAACCCGGCACCATTATTGGCAGCGTTCGCATACAGGGTGAAGAAGTAGTACGAGCTCCACACCGGCAGCATGACCTGACGAACGGTGTCACGAATGCCATCGGCGGTCACGATCAGATTACCGCCGCGCAGAATCGGCGAGCTCATGAGGAACCAACGCATGGCGTCGGAACCGAAATCGTTGAACACGCCGTTCACGTCCGGATAGTTGCGCAGATGCTTCGACATCTTCTGGCCGTCGGAGCCAAGCACGATGCCGTGGCAGATCACGTTCTTGAATGCCGGCTTGTCGAACAGTGCGGTCGCCATGATGTGCTGCACGTAGAACCAGCCACGGGTCTGGCCGATGTACTCCACGATGTAGTCGCACGGGAAATGCTGTTCGAAGGTTTCCTTGTTTTCGAACGGGTAATGGTACTGGGCGAAGCTCATGGAACCGGATTCGAACCAGCAGTCCATCACGTCGCTGATGCGATGCATGTGGCTCTTGCCGGTCGGATCGTCCGGGTTGACGCGGGTCAGCTCGTCAATATACGGACGGTGCATGTTGACATTGCCCTCATGGTCGCGCGGGTAGTCGCCGAAGTCGGCCTTCAGCTCGTCCAGCGAACCGTACACGTCCACACGCGGGTACTTCGGATCGTCCGAAACCCATACCGGGATCGGAGAACCCCAGAAACGATTGCGGGAGATGGACCAGTCGCGCGCGTTCTCCAGCCACTTGCCGAACTGTCCGTCCTTCACATTGTTCGGGATCCAGTTGATCTGCTGGTTGAGTTCCAGCAGACGGTCCTTGATCTTGGTCACGGACACGAACCAGGAGCTCACCGGCTTGTAGATGAGCGGCGTGGCGCAACGCCAGCAATGCGGGTAGGAGTGCACGTAGCTCTTCTCCTGGAAGAGGATGGCGCGCTGCTCCTCGGGCACGCGGGCCAGCGGACCGTCACCGGCACGCAGGTTGCGCAGGATCGGCTTGTTCGCGTCGAACACGTACATGCCCTCATAATCCGGGCACAGCGACGTGAACTTGCAGCCTGCGTCAAGCACGTCCACGCTCTTGATGCCCTTGGCGTTGAGCGTGTTCATATCGTCCTCGCCGTAGGGAGCCTGATGCACCAGGCCGGTACCCTCAACGGTGTCGACGTAATCGGCGGTGAAGATCTGATAGCCTTCCGGGCCCGGCACCTTGCCTTCCACGGCGTTCTCATCGCCCGCGAAGTACGGGAACACCGGGTAGTAGCGCCAGCCTTCCATCTCGGAGCCCTTGAGTTCGCGCACGATCTCGTAGTTCTCGCCGAGTTCCTTCTCGTAGGAGCCCAGCAGCGGCTTACCGAGGTAGAACTTCTTGCCGGCGAACTTGCCTTCGGTGGGGCGCACCTCCACATAGTCGATGTCGGCGCCGACCACGATGGCGAAGTTGGTCGGAACGGTCCACGGGGTGGTGGTCCAGAAGACGGCGTAGGCGTCCTCCTCGTCGCGCAGCTTCACAGCCACGGACACGGTGGTGTCCTGACGATCCTGGTACACGTCCGCGTCCATGCGCAGCTCGTGCGCGGACAGCGGCGTCTGATCCTTCGGGCAGTACGGCAGCACGCGATAGCCCTGGTATGCCAGACCCTTGTCGTACAGCTGCTTGAAGGCCCACATCACGGATTCCATGTACGTGATGTTCAGGGTCTTGTAGCCGTGCTCGAAATCGACCCAACGTGCCTGACGGTGCACGTAGTCCTTCCACTCGTTCGTATACTTGAGCACGGACGCGCGGCAGGCGTCGTTGAACTTGTCGATGCCCAGTTCCTTGATCTGGTCGACGGAGTCGATGCCCAGTTCCTTCTGAGCTTCGAGCTCGGCCGGCAGACCGTGCGTGTCCCAACCGAACACACGGTTGACCTTATGGCCCTTCATGGTCTGGTAGCGCGGGATGACGTCCTTGGCATAGCCGGTCAGCAGGTGGCCATAGTGCGGCAGGCCGTTCGCAAACGGCGGGCCATCGAAGAACACGAACTCGTTCTGGCTGTGGTCGCCGGAAGGACGGCGTTCGATGGACTTCTGGAAGGTGTCGTCCTTCTCCCAGTAGTCAAGCACGGACTCCTCAAGCTTGGGGAAGCTGGGGTTCGGCGCGACATTGGCGCTCTGCTCACCGGCAGCAGCCTTCGGATACACATGATTGGTGGATTCGCTCACCGTATGCTCCTCGTTTGGCGGTTTCATTACTTACTTTACGAGGACGATGATTTTCGTGCGATTGCGCACGTCCGACACCGCGGTACCACCTCGCTTGCCGCACTCCCCCGCTTTCCTTACGCGGGTTTCGTACGACCGCTTGACGTTCGGCTGTCCGGGCCGATCCCGCCGGTTCTACTGAGCCTGCGATCGCACCGCGCGATTTACGCGCGACGACCGCCGCCGTTCTTCCGGAAGCTCCCCGCTGATGACGGATCGTTGCTTTGCTTTTCAGTCGACAGCGTAGCACGCACTACGAACGTAAGTAAACGAAAGAGCCGCATGGCATCCACCATGCGGCTCTTCCTGCGCGACGACCGCGGTTCAATCGCAAATCAATCGCGCCAATCGCTTTCCGAGAGCGAATCAGCCTTCGTTGAGCTGCTCTTCCAGCTGCTTGACGATGTCGGCGTGCATCTTCTCGGTGATCTTCACCTTGAGCAGGAATACAACGCCGCTCAGGATGATGACAGCCAGCGGCACATAGAATGCCCAGACCTTGAAGGTGTGGATGTTCGCGGCGGTCATGTCGGCGGCGGTGGCGGAGCCGATCATGCCAGCGGCGATGGCGACGGCACCGACGATGCCGTTGGAGCAGGCGCCTGCGATCTTGTCGAGCATCGGACGCACGGACAGGGTGACGGCCTCGTTGCGCTTGCCGTTCTTCAGCTGGCCGTATTCGA
>OJRX01001730.1_pt1 | contig 20988 bp, 16 predicted proteins | sample 1599301 | NCBI WGS metagenome assembly OJRX01 (sample SAMN04168656, study PRJEB22393) | human gut metagenome | biome: human gut microbiome; feature: stool | host: Homo sapiens | collected 2014-03-17 | reverse complement strand
TGCAGATCTTTACGGACGAACCGGAATACCGGTTCGCTCCCGGTGCTGTGTTGTATACGAAGGACGGCGAGGAAGAGTACGTGGTGGAAAGCTCCCGTACCTTCAAAAACCGTTGGATCATCAAATTCGAGGGCATCGACGACCGTGATGCGTCCGAAGCCGCCAATGGCGTGGTGCTGTATGGCGAAGCGGACGATCCGGAGGAGATGCTTGAAGCAGACGAGTGGTACCCGAAGGACCTGATCAGTCTTGAGGCGCGCCTTGCCGAGGGCAATACGCTGGGACTCGAGCCCGGCACTGTGGTAGGCAAGGTGGTGGATGTGATCGAAGTGGCCCAGTGGCTGCTCAAGATCCGTCTGGCCAATCCCGTCAAGGACGCCGATGGCGTGGTGGTCGAGAACAGCGCGCTCGTGCCGTTCGTGGACGAGCTCGTGCCGGACATCGACATCGAGGGCGGATATCTGACCCTCGACCCGCCGGGCGGACTCATTCCGGGGCTCTGATCCGCTGCTTTTTCAACAAGGCGCTGGCGATTATGCCGGCGCCTTTTTCGTACGCGCCGCGCTTGGCAGGCGTACCGGTATTGTGGAACATTATGAAGATCGATATCGTGTCCGTATTCCCGGAATATTTCGAAGTGCTCAACCTGAGCCTGCTCGGCAAGGCGCAGGAGAAGGGCCTGGTCGAAGTCACCGCGCACAACCTGCGCGACTGGACGCACGACGTGCACCATTCCGTGGATGATACTCCCGTCGGCGGCGGCGCGGGCATGGTGATGAAGCCGGAAGTGTGGAGCGAATGCCTCGACGAGCTGCTGCATCTTGAGCCGACCACGGTTACTTGCGATTCCACGGTTACTTGCGATTCCACGGCAGACGCAGACGACACGGCTTCCGCGGACGCGGCCGAACCGGCGGAATCGGCGACAGAAATCGCCGCAAATGCCGATACCGTTCCGGCGACCGACCGTCCGGTGCTGATTTTCCCGAATCCGTCCGCCCCCCTGTTCACCCAGCAGGACGCGACGGAGCTGAGCCACGCCAACCATCTGCTGTTCGGCTGCGGCCGTTACGAAGGCTACGACGCGCGTATTCCGCAGTATTACCGTGCGCAGGGCGTCGACGTGCGTGAATATTCGATCGGCGATTATGTGCTGAACGGCGGCGAGGTGGCCGTGTCGGTCATGTTGGAGGCCATCACCCGTCTGCTGCCCGGTTTCATGGGCAATGCGGCCTCGATCGTGGAGGAATCGTATACGGGAGAGAACGCCCTGCTGGAGCACCGCCAGTATACGAAGCCGGCCGATTGGCGCGGCATCAAGGTTCCGGACGTCCTGCTGTCCGGCGACCACGCGAAGGTCGACCGTTTCCGCCGCGATGAGGCGCTGGCGAAGACCAACGAGCTGCGTCCGGATCTCATCGAGGCGTTGGATTGTTCCAAGCTTGACAAGGCCGATCGCAAAACGCTGATGGCGTTAGGCTGGGAGGTTTCCGGCGCGCACCCACGGCAGCGCTGATTACGCACGATTGTTCACGTCGACGGAGGGCATGCAGGTCCACCGTCGACGTTTTTAGTTGGAAAGCCCGGACGTCAGTCCGCGGATTCAACCGGCTCTGCCGGCTCGGCGGATTCGGCAGGTTCGATGTAATACACGGCGGTTTCGCCGTAATCACGCCGGTCGGTGATATCCCAGCCTTCGGGCGCGGTCGGCTCGTCGGAACGAGTGGAGCGTTCCAGCACGATCACCGTGCCCTCGCCAGTCAGTTCGCCGGACTCACGGCCCGCCAAATCGGCCAGCAGCTGGTTGCACGCCTCGGTTTCGAACGCGTACGGCGGGTCGATGAAGATCACGCCGAACGGCGCGACCGCCGATGCGGCCGCCGCGTACTTTTCCGCACGCGCCTTGACCACGCGGGCGCTCATGCCCGGCTCCCAGGAACGGTTGTGCTTCAACGCCGTCAACGTCTTTGCGATCAGCGCGGCGGCCGGTGCGGCCGATTCCACCGCCACCAGTTCGCGCGCGCCACGGCTCAGCGCTTCGATGCCCAACGCGCCGGTTCCGGCGAACAGGTCGAGCACGCGTGCGTCATCCAGCACGCCCCACGAATCGAGGTGCGAGAATATCGCTTCCTTGGTACGGTCGGTGGTTGGCCTGGTGCCCGGCTTCGGCGTGGTCAACGCCATGCCTTTGAATCGTCCTGAAATTACGCGCATAGCTATCGAGCCTAGTTGCTGGTCAGGAACGTCTCGTTGCCGCGCGTGAAGTCGAGCACCGCGCCGGCAAGCTGCACGTACCCTTGCAACGTGGGGTCTTCGGCCACCAGTTTCGCGGCTTCCGCTCTGGCTTCCTCGATGATCTTCACGTCTTTGACCACGCGCAGCAGTTTCAGTCCGGATTTGCCGCCGGATTGCGCGTCGCCCAGCACGTCGCCCGCGCCGCGGAATTCAAGGTCGGCCTGCGCGATTTCGGCGCCGTCCAACGTGCCGGCAATCACGTCAAGGCGTTTGGCAGCATCGCTGCCTTCCGGCGCACGTGAAATAAGGAACGCGCCCGATTCGGTGCCTCCACGGCCCACGCGTCCACGCAGCTGGTGCAACTGGGACAGGCCATACCGGTCGGCATCGAAAATCACCATGCAGCTGGCCTGCGCCACGTCCACGCCCACTTCGATGACGGTGGTGGCCACCAGAATCGGCGTCACGCCCGCTTCGAAATCGGCCATAATCTGCGATTTCGTTTCGTCATCGTCGCGGCCGGTCAGCGTGGCGATACGGATGCCAGCGAATTGCGGCAGCGATCGCAAGCGTTCCGCGATTTCCGCGACGGAATGCAACGGCGGCCGCTGTTCGCGCTGTTCGTCATCCTCACCCAAATCGTATGTGGCGTCGAATGCGGAACCGACTTCCGCATCGCCTGAACCGCCCGCATCGTCGGCATCCTTCGCGTCGGCGTCGATGCGCGGGCAGACCACGTAGGCACGTTCCCCCGCGTCGATACGCTTGCGAATCAGACCGAACATTTCCGCCATCAGCGGGCCGTTCGCTTCGGGCACGACGAATGTGCGGATCGGCTTGCGGCCGCCGGGCAGTTCGGTGAGCCAGGAGATGTCGAGGTCGCCGAACCAGGTCATGGCCGCGGTGCGCGGAATCGGCGTGGCCGTCATGACCAGCAGATGCGGTGCCGTGGAGCCTTTGGCGTTCAGCGATTCGCGCTGTTCCACGCCGAAACGGTGCTGTTCGTCGATGACCGCCAGCGCGAGGTTGGGCGCTTGGAAGGTTTTGGAGAACGCGGCGTGCGTGGCCACCACGATGCATGGTTTGCCGGAGGCCGCTTGCGCGAGGACGCGTCGGCGGGCGGCGAGTTTCATGCCGCCGGTGAGCAGCAGTACGGGAATGTCCGGCAGGCTGTTCGATTGGCCGTCCAGCAGTTTCTCCACCTGGCCGCCATCCGATTGTCCACCGTTTTGCGGTTCCGGCGCGTTTCCCGACGTGACTTGTCCACTTTCATCCACAACCGCATGGTGCGTTGATTTTGTCTGCGATTCCCCTGATTTCGCGTTTTCGTCAGCCTCTTCGCCGGTACCACACATCCGATCCACCATGCCGCGGATGCTGCTGTAATGTTGTTCCGCCAACACTTGCGTCGGCGCGACGAGCACCGCTTGTTTACCGGAGCCGACGGCCTGCATCATAGCCGCCACCGCGACCACGGTTTTGCCGGAGCCGACCTCGCCCTGCAGCAGGCGTTGCATGGGGTAATCACGTGCCATATCGTCGGAAATATCGGCGATCACCTGCTGTTGCCCGTCCGTCAGCGAGAACGGCAGCGACTCGACGAAATCGTCTTTCAGCCGCGTGTCGGCGCAGGCTGTGGCCGTGGCCTTACGCGACGAATCACGAGACTGCACCAGCGCGGTTTGGCAGATGAGCGCTTCCTCGTAGCGCAGTGTACGCAACGCCTTGTTGAAACCGTCGCGGTTTTGCGGATCGTGAATCGCCATGAACGCTTCGGCTCGGTGCATCAGCCCATGTTCCATACGAAACGCTTCCGGCATGATGTCGGGAATGGCGGCGGCAAGCGCTTCCGTCCGTGCCTGCCGGTCGGCTTGCGGCGCGTCGAATTCCCCATGTTGCGCGTCGCTGGCATCGGCGCCATGCAATGCACGGGCTGCCTGTGCCGCAGCGTATTCGTCACCGCACAGCCGGTCCATGCATTTTTCGATCGACTCGTGGATGTGTTCGCTGGAGATGCGCGAGTTCGCGTGGTAGACGGGACGTGGGCGGCATACGTGGCGCATCGCCTCCGGTACGGAAGCCGCATCGTATTTGAGATTCGGCATGGTCGGCGATTGCGGGACTGCCGCCGGTTGTTCCGTGCCGAAGCCGTCATCCCATTCGGCGGTTTCCTCAGGTGAGCGGCTGCGCAATTGCTCGTCGGCTGGATCGACCGTCAGTATGTCGGGATGGGTGAATTGCAGACGGTCGTTGTATACGCTTGGCTCGCCCGCGACCACCAGCAACGCGCCTTCGTGCAGTTTGCGCTGGATCCAATCGACGTACGACTTGCGATAGGAGAAGAACACGAGAGACGCCATGGAAGCGTCCATGTGCCGGCTGCGCGCGAAATCGCCGTCATCAACGTCGGCGATCAGCCGGAATCCGCGACGGGCCATCGGAAAGACGCGCACGCCACGCACGTGCGCGGCGAACGCCATCTTCTCCCCGATTTTCGCTTCGCGCAGGGCGCGTGCCGGAACCGGGTCGGTGACGCGGAACGGATAGTAGGTCAGCGCGTCGCCCACGGACACCACGCCCAGCGATTTCAGCGCGCCGACTCTGCGGCGGTTCGTTTCGAACGAGGAAATCGGGGTTTGCCATGTGGTGCTCATAACACTCCATTGTGTCACGACCGGATGATTGTGCGGCGGGCTGAATTCCCCATTATTCGTGGCGGCGCCATTCGCCGCAACACGGCTTGTGGACGGCCAGATAAAGCAAAACCCCGGCGGCCATTCGGCTTACCGGGGTTTCAAGCTGTTATTTCGCGATTCACGCTTCAACGCGCTGGACCTTGCCAGCCTTGATGCACTTCACGCAAACGCGAACGCGAACGTTCTCGCCGTCGATGGTGGTGCGAACCGGCTGCAGGTTCGGGCGGAAGGTGCGCTTATTGCGAATATGTGAGTGCGAAACGGTGAAACCGGTCTGCGGTCCCTTGCCGCACACTGCGCAACGAGCTGCCATAATGGACTCCCTATAATTACTATTGACTTGCAAGTCTGCGCGTTCGACACCACACAACGAAGTGCATGGCAGAACACACAACTTCTCAACTATACAACCAGCCCCGGCCAATCGCAAACTTGTGGACGAAAATCGGCTTGCATTCCCCATATTCCGCCGTTTTTGCCATGTCTCGACAGCACGCGTATGCGGCCCGTACGGGCAGAACATGCTTGTTCATGCGCTGTTCATGTCGAATGGTCTGTTACCACCCGCCACGCCCGTACGATGAAGTAATGGAATAAGATGAGCCATAAGATTGACATTTAGCCGAAAAGAGTCAACATTGACCGACACAGCCGAGCCGCAGACCCAGCCGTCCCAGCAGAACGCGCAGGCCCAGCAGCCGCAGCAATCCAACCAAAAATCCAGCCAGCAATCCAAGCATATGATGACGCCACGCGAGAAGAAGTGGATCGTCTACGACGTCGGCAATTCCGCGTTCGTGCTGCTGTCCACCGCCGTCGTGCCGATCTACGCGAATTCGCTGCTCAAGGCGGCCGGCGAGACGAACATCGTGTCGACGTGGGGCTACGCGCAGACCATCGCATCGCTCGTCATCGCCGTGCTTATGCCGCTGCTCGGCTCCATCGCCGACGTGCAGGGCATGAAGATCCGCTTCTTCACCGGCTTCTTCCTGACGGGCGTGGTCATGTGCTGCGCGATGGCGATGCCGCTTGGTTGGCTCGCGTTCATCATCGTGTACGTGCTGGCCACCATCGGCCTTAATGGTTCGCTTACGTTCTACGACTCCATGCTGGTGGACACGACTTCGAACGAACGGATGGACCGCATTTCCTCACACGGCTACGCATGGGGCTATATCGGTTCGACCGTGCCGTTCATCGTCTGCATCGCGCTGATTTTCGGAGGCCCCGCGCTGTTCGGCTGGTCGACCACAGCCTGCACGCGCGCCTCGTTCGTCATCACCGCGCTGTGGTGGGTGGCGTTCACCATTCCGCTGCTCACCAGCTATAAGCAGGTGCATTACCGCGCCACCGCGGGGCAGGCAGGCGAGGCCATTCGCGGCACGTTCGCCGAGCTCGGCTCCACGTTCCGCGCCATCCGCAAGAACAAGCCGCTGTGGATGTTCATGATCGCGTTCTTCTTCTACATCGACGCCGTGAACACCGTCATCTCCATGAGCACGTCGTATGGCACGCAGCTGGGCATCGACTCCACGCAGCTGGTCGTGGCGCTGCTCGTCACGCAGTTCGTGGCGTTCCCCTGCTCCATCATCTACGGCAAGCTGGCCGGCCGGTTCGGCTCGAAAACCATGATCACCGCGGCCGTGGTGGCGTACATGTGCATCGTCTTCTTCGCCGCGTTCTTCCTGCGCGCCGCACTTGAATTCTGGATTCTGGCGATTCTGGTCGGCATGTTCCAGGGTGGCATCCAGGCGCTGTCCCGTTCGTATTACGGCAAGATCATTCCGAAGGACCATGCCAACGAGTACTACGGCTTCTACGATATTTTCGGCAAGACGGCGTCGATCATCGGCACGTTCCTCGTCGCTACCACGACGTCGCTGACTGGCAACGCGTCGATCGGCGTGCTGTCGATAGCCATTCTGCTGGCCGTCGCGCTCGTCTTCCTGCTTCTGCAGAAGGATCCGACCAAGGGTTCGACGGAAGCCGCAACCGTCGACTGACAGCTGCCGTCCGACAGCGTTCCGCTCGACAGCGATCGCTCGATAGCATTCCGCCTGACAATCGTCGTTCGGCGGAATGCGCTGCGCCGGCCTGCGGGAAACCGCGTAGGCCGGCACAACTTCGACAGTTACCATCTGGTATGTTATACTGGCATCGTTTGCACACCGTGGCGCAACGTAGCGCCGCTCCAGCAATGACGCAGAGAGAGGTAAACGATGTCATTGGCAAATGAACTGGTCGAAGCAGTGTCCGCATGGCCGGAAGTCGAGGCCATCACGTTGGGTGGGTCACGCGCCACCGGCGACAACGATGAAAAATCCGATTACGACGTCTACGTGTACGTCACCGCACCCGTGTCTGCCGAACGCCGCCGCAGGCTGCTGCGCAACTATTGCAGCCATATGGAAATCGACAACGATTTTTGGGAGACCGAAGACGACTGCACGCTGAACGACGGCACCAATATCGACGTGCTGTACCGCGATCTGGACCAGTTCGCAGCCAATGTCGCCGACGTGGTGGAACGGTTCCAGGCCAGCAACGGCTATACGACGTGCATGTGGCACAACATGCTCACCAGCAAGGTGCTGTTCGACCGCGACGGCCAGTACGCCGCGACCCGACAGCGGTTCGACGTGCCGTTCCCCGAGGAACTGCGCCGCAACATCATCAATCGCAATATGCGCCTGCTTACCGGCAACCTGCCGTCGTACGACGCACAGATCCGCAAGGCCGCGAGCCGAGGCGACAAAATCGCGGTCAACCATCGCATGGCCGCGTTCATGGAATCGTATTTCGATGTGCTATTCGCGCTGAACCGCCGCACGCATCCCGGCGAGAAGCGTCTCGACAAGCTCGCCGAACGCGACTGCGCCATTCTGCCGAAGGATTTCCGCAAAAACATCGATACGCTGTTCGATTCGATGTACACCGATCAAGCGGTGTTCAGCGAGACTTTGGGCGAAATCGTTGACGACCTGCGTCAGACGGTCGACGCGAACCTGTGATTTGAGCCGCGAATCCGGCGGTTCGACGCCGGTAGCGACTGGTTTTAGAAGAAGTTGAGCGCGCGGGCCACTTCGTCGACGATGTCGAACATGGCCTTGCGCGCACGTTCCGGATCGCCCTTCGCTATCGCGTCGGCGACCGCATCGTGCGCGTCGAGCGCGGCCGGCTTCGGCTTCATCGGGTATTTGCCGAGTTCCACACGGCCGCGCAGCACGGTGGCGATGGTGTCGGCAAGCGCGGCGAACAGTTCGTTGCCGCTTTTGCGCAGTATCAAAGTATGGAATTCCACGTCCAGATCGTGGAATTTGGTCAGGCCGGCAGCCCCCTCTTCGTTTGATTCGGCGATTTGGCGCATCTGCGCCGCGTAGACGGGGAATTTCGCCTTGACGTCGATGGAGGCGAGGCGTGCCGCCGAGGCCGCCGCAGCCGGTTCGACCGCCAATCGCAATTCGGTCAATGACGACAGCTGCCGCTCGCGCTGCGTGGAGTGGAGTCGCCATTCGATGACCTGATGGTTGAGCGCCTGCCAGTCGGAGAACGGCCGCGCCACCAATCCGACGCGTCGGCGCACCGTCACCGCACCCATGGATTCCAACGTTTTGGCGACTTCGCGCGCCACGGTACGGGAGATGCCGAAACGGTTCTGCACGTCTTCCAACGTCAAGCTTTCACCGGCCGGCCATTTGCCGTCCAGCATTTCGATGGCCAGCGTGCGGCACACTGCATCCTGCAGCAGTTCGCCGCCGTTTTCGTTTCCTGCCATCCACAATTCCTCTCGTTGTGCGTGCAAATCTTTTTTCAGGTTTTTGCGACACGCCGTATACGATTGCCGTTCGCGTGACGTCCGAATAATTACCCCCGCACGATTCGCGCGATTTGCCGCCGATTTGTACTACCTACAGCATAGCAAGTCGCATGATTATTTTTATTCGTAGTACTTTTAACTTGACTAGTACTACCTTTCATAGCTATATTGATGTCATCGCCGATGCGAAGTGGCACTGGCAATACAGCAGAGTTCAAGGAGGACAACATGAGCATTCACGTAGTGGTGATGGGTGTTGCAGGATGCGGCAAATCCACCGTGGCAGAAGCCATTCACGAACGTCTCGGATACGTGTACGCGGAGGGCGACGACTTCCATCCGCAGGCCAACATCGACAAGATGAGCGCAGGCATTCCGCTGACAGACGAGGACCGTTGGCCGTGGCTCAAGGTCATCAACACCTGGATGGTGGCTCGCGAGGCGCTGGACGAGAACACCGTGGTCTCCAGCTCCGCCCTGAAGCGCAGCTACCGTGAGGTGCTCGCCCAGAACGTTCCCACCTTCTTCGTGCATCTGACCGGCTCGCAGGAACTCATCCAGCAGCGTCTCAACGAGCGCAAGGGCCACTTCATGCCGCCGGCACTGCTGCCGAGCCAGTTCGCCATTCTTGAGCCGCTCCAGCCAGACGAGAACGGCGTGGAAGTCTCCATCGAAGGCAGCGTCGAGGAAATGGTCGAACGTGCCGTCGCCGCAGTGAACGAGTACGCGGCGAAGGTGGCCTCGCAATCGCAGCAAGCCGAGTGAACGGCGCAAGCCGCAACACAGCGCAAAATAATCGCACATAACTAAAAATCGAAAGAGAAATTCAACGAGTCAAGGAGGATTCATGAATCTCATCGCAGCGGCGATCATCGGCATCGCCGTCATCGTTCTTCTCATCGCGGCATGCAAGGTGCATCCGTTCCTGTCCCTGCTCGCCGGCTCATTCGTCATGGCCGTGTGCGCGGGCGTGCCGTTCGACAAGGCGTTCGATAGCTTCACTTCCGGCGTCGGCGGCACGATTTCCAACGTGGGCCTGCTTATCGCGTTCGGCTCGATCATCGGCACCATCCTGTTCAAGTCGGGCGGTGCGGACACCATCGTCGACACCATCATGGCCAAGACACCGTTGCAGCGTCTGCCGTGGGCCATGGCACTGATCGCGTTCATCGTGGGCATCCCGATGTTCTTCGAGGTCGGCGTGGTCATCCTCATCCCGGTGGTGCTGTTCGCCGCCCGTCGTTCCAAGTCCCCTGTGGTGCTGCTCGGCATCCCGGCCCTCGCCGGCCTGTCCACGCTGCACGCCTTCGTGCCGCCGCACCCCGGTCCGCTGACCGCCATCGGCGCGCTGAACGCGAACCTCGGCATCACCCTGGCCCTCGGCCTGATCGTGGCCATCCCGACCGTCATCATCTCTGGCCCGCTGTTCGGCAGGCTCGCCGCCAAGTGGGTTCCGATCGCAGCTCCGGAGAACGAGGCTGAGGCCGAAGCTCCGAAGTCCGCGGAAAACCGCCCGTCCTTCGGCACCGCCCTGTCCGTGATCCTGCTGCCGGTCGTGCTGATGCTCGCCGCGTCCATCGTGGATCTGACCGGTCAGAACACCACCGCCTGGGGCCGTGTGATCGCGTTCCTCGGCACCCCGCTCGTGGCACTGCTCATCACCACCGTCTTCGCCATGGTCGCCCTTAGCTACATGCAGAAGTTCTCCCGTGACGCCGTCAACGGCATGGTCGGACAGTCCTTCGGCTCCGTGGCCGGCATCATCCTGATCGTCGCCGCAGGCGGCGGCTTCAAGCAGACGCTGGTCGACTCCGGCATCGGCGACGTGATCGCCAACTCCATCACCGAATCCGCCATGAACCCGCTGATCGCAGGCTGGCTGGTGGCCGTGCTCATCCGTCTCGCCACCGGTTCGGCAACCGTGGCGACCGTCACCGCCTCCGGCATCATGGTGCCGCTCGCCGCCGGCATGAGCCCGACCCATCTGGCACTGCTGGTGCTGGCCATCGGCGCAGGCTCCGTGTTCTTCTCCCACCTCAACGACGCCGGCTTCTGGCTGGTCAAGGAATACTTCGGCATGAGCGTGGGCCAGACGCTGAAGACCTGGTCGCTGATGGAAACCATTCTGTCGGTGGTCGGTCTGGGCTGCGTGATGCTGCTCTCGCTGGTGCTTTGACGCACTGAACGCAGCAATCGCAACCACACTCACATAACCCAAAACATAACCAAAACTTGCCGCCCGCAAAGCTTGCCGCAACCTTCTTTTCTGCGTTGCGGAAGGCGCGGGAAGCCAACGGTCGGCATCAATCCTTATTCAAAATCGCAAAAACTTTTCAACCATTTTTAGAGAAAGAAGCACATCATGCAGTTGGGAATGATCGGCCTGGGACGTATGGGCGGCAACATGGCGAAGCGCATCGCGGCGGCAGGGCATGAGGTGGTCGGCTACGACCACTCCCCCGAGTCGGACCGCACCGTGGCAAGCCTGAAGGAACTGGTGGCCGCGCTGAAGGCCCCGCGTCTGGTGTGGGTCATGGTGCCGGCCGGTGAAGCGACCGACAGCACCATCAACGAGCTTGCCGAGCTTCTTCAGCCGGGCGATATGATCATCGACGGCGGCAACTCCCGTTACACCGACGACGCACGCCACGCGGCCGAACTGGAGCCGAAGGGCATCCATTTCATGGATTGCGGCGTCTCCGGCGGCGTGTGGGGCATCGACCGCGGCTACGCGCTTATGGTTGGCGGCAGCCAGGGGGACTTCGAGAGCGCGCGCCCGATTTTCGAGGCACTTAAGCCGGAAGGCGATTCCGGCTTGGTGCTGGCCGGCCCGGTGGGCGGCGGCCACTTCGCCAAGATGGTGCACAACGGCATCGAATACGGCATGATGCAGGCCTTCGGCGAAGGCTTCGCCACCATGGTGAAGTCCGATCTCGTTGAGGATCCGGCGGCCGTGATGAGCTCCTGGAGGGACGGTTCCGTGGTGCAGTCCTGGCTGCTCGACCTGCTGGCCATCGCCTTCAAGTCCGACCCGACGCTCAAGTCCATGCCGCCGGTCGCCAACGAGTCCGGCGAGGCGAAGTGGATGATCGAGGCGGCTCTCGAACTCGGCGTGCCGACCCCGGCCACCGCGGCCGCACTGTACGCACGTCAGACCTCGCGCGGCGGCGCCGACAACATCCTGCGCGTCGTGTCCACCATGCGCGCCCAGTTCGGCGGCCACGTCACCAAGATCGACGAGATCGCCACCCACTGACGGATTCACGCATTAACCGATTCAGATTCCTTCCTTCCCCATAACAGACTTCGCCCGGAGCTGGACCCCACCAGCTCCGGGCGAACCTGTATCAACGCACACGGTCCCGTCAGACAGTCGGCTTGCCGCCCCACAATCCTGCACTATCTCGCTTATAGATGGCGGATTTTCCAAATCGCCCCACGGTATCTCGCTTATAGATGGCGGGGTCCTACAGCAAAAAGCCGGTTAGGGGGCAATATCAATACCCTCCAACCGGCTTTTCCCCCGCATCATCCGCCATCCATAAGCGAGATGGCATCAGGCACGAGAGCGAATCCGCCATCTATAAGCGGAATATAGGCGAAATACGCGAGCGGCTCAGCGGCCGTACACCTCGTGCACGAATTTCTCAAGCGCCGCGATGGAACGCTCCACCTTCTCCGTGTCGATGCAGTAGGCCATGCGGAAGTAGCCGGGCACGCCGAAGCTGTCGGACGGCACGAGAATCAGGTCGTAATCCTTGGCCTTCATGCAGAACGCGTTCGCATCCTCCTCAAGCGCCTTCGGGAAGATGTAGAACGTGCCGCCGGGGCGCACCACGTCGAAGCCCAGACGGGTCAGCGCGTCATACAGCAGGTTCATGTTGGTTTCGTAGACGGACAGGTCGCTTGTCTCGTCCACCACCTTGGCCACGGCCAGCTGCGCGGTGGAGGACGGGCAGTTGTGGCCGGTGCCACGGCTGATCTGGCCGCACATCGGCACGATGAGCTTGGCGTCGGTGGCACGCGGATTCACGGCCACGTAGCCGATGCGCTCGCCCGGCAGCGACAGCGACTTGGAGTACGAGTAGCACGAAAGCGTGTTGTCGTAGAATTTGCTCGGATACGGCTGCTCGCCGCCGTCGAACACGATCTCGCGGTACGGCTCGTCGGCGATCAGGAAGATGTCGTGGCCGTATTCAGTCTGCTTGGCGTTGAGCACCTCGGCCAGGCGGGTCAGCGTTTCAGCGGAATAGACCGCGCCGGACGGATTGTTCGGGGTGTTGATGAGCACGGCCGCGGTTCCGGGGTTGAGCGCCTTCTCGAACGCGTCGAAGTTGATCTGGAAGTTCTCGGTGTCGGCCGGAACGACGGTCAGGTGCGCGCCGGTGCCGTTCACATACGGCTGGTATTCCGGGAAGTACGGGGCGAAGGTGATCACTTCGTCGCCCGGCTTGGTCACCACGCGCAGCGCATGCGCCAACGCGCCGGCCGCACCCGTGGTCGGGAAGATGTAGTCGGCGGTGTAGTCCATGTCGAAGCGGCGGTTGAGGCTTTCGGCGATCGCCTTGCGCACCGACGAAATGCCCAAGGACGGAGAATAGCCGTGCAACGCCACCGGTTCGGCCGTTTTATACATGTCGATCACGGCGTCGGTATAGTCCTGCGGGCACGGCACGCTCGGGTTGCCCAGCGAATAGTCGAACACGTTCTCGTAGCCAATTTCGGCGCCACGCGCGGTCGCGTATTCGCTCAGCTCGCGGATTACGGATTTTCCGCCGAGCATGGCCTTGTAGGCTTCGTTGATCATGGAACAACCTCCCTGTCGTGCTGTTGCATACGTCTGACGCACCCTGAAAGAGCGCCGCTACAGACGTTTCTACCACCGAAAAGTCACGACATGCGGCGCATCGTTCACTGTTCGGCTTTCTGTTCGGCTTCGCTCTGCACGCTCTGCCCCGCCACGAAACCGCTGCTGAAGATGCGCTTCCAATAACCCAGCATGTCGGTTTTGGACATGGACATGAATATGCCCGTGGCCAGCACCGCCACATCCTCGTTGAACACGGCGTCCATCGGCAGCTGCTCATGGAGCTTCGGCCAACGGCGCAATACCGCCAGCATACCCCCTACGGTGAAGTCGAGCATGAGATCGGTTTTAAGGTCGAGGTGGTCGGCGTCAAGCCCCAGCACGGAGATCAACGTGAGCCTGCCGAAGTCCTGCAGGGATTCGACGAGTTCCGGCGAGCTGTGCGGTCCGGCGAGCAGCGCGAGCCGGTCAAGACGCCGACGCTGTTCGGGCTCGCGTAGCAGCGCGGTGACATGCTTGCGCCATTCGTTGTCGGGATTGAAATTCGCGTTGGGCGCGCTGGGAAGCGGTGTGTTTTCCACGGCGTGCAGAATGGCGGAATCGGCAAGTTCCGGCAGTCCCGTGAAATGGTAGTAGAAGGAATTGCGATTTACGTCCGCCGTGCGCACGATGTCGGTGACGGTGATTTTACGATACTCACGTTCGGAAAGCAGTTCCCAGAATGCGTTTTCGAGCCGTTCTTTGGCTGGCAGAATCTCCGAATCCCGGCGTGGACGTGGCATGGCTCCCCCTATTTTAACAGTCGTTCGCAAAGTCATTTCCAATACGCAACGCGCTTTACTATACAGTCTGTCTAGAACAAACTACACAACGTGTCGTATTTATGGCGATTGCCGGCCCGTCAGACGCAAACCAAGCCTCCGTTCGCCGACCAGCCACCCCCGGCCAGCATCGGCATACGCCACCCGCGCAATCTGCGTCTACCTGCGCCGCACCTTCGGATTACGGGCGAGCGCGGCCTGCAGCATGATGCCCAGCGCCTGGTTCAGGTTGCGTCGATCTTCAACGCTCAATCCAACATATGTGCCGAGCATTTCGGGGATGACCTTCGGTCCGGCCGCCATCATGGCGGAGATGCTGCCGGCTCCGGACGCCTCAAGCACCGCGAACAACGCGTCCACCGCGCGTTCCCGCTGCTCCTTGGACAGGTTGGCCAGCCATTTGTTCAACGCCTTGTTGAAAGTGACCGAGCTGCTGGCCACATCCTCCACCTTGTCGAATTCGTCGCCGTGCATCCGCCAGGAGAACGCGAAATGCTGCATGATGCCCTCCACGTCGGACTTCACCACGATGCAGCGCTCCGGGGTTTCCAACACCATGCCCACCACCGACGAGTCCGGCACGATTTTGACGATGCGGCCGCTCACGCTCGAGTATTCGAAACTATTCACCACGGCCTCGGGAAATCCGGGGCCATCCAGCGAATAGATGCGTTCGATGCGGTCCTTCACCCCGTCCTCAGCGTTCATCGCCGCATAAACGGCCAGATTGCCGCCTTTGGAATGGCCGGTGAGCACGATCGGAACATCCTTCCACAACTCGGCCACCCTGGCGAGATAGTCGGCGGCGGTCACCTGCGCCGGCACCGGGTATTGGAAGGCCATGTTGAAGTCCTCCTTCCAACCCACGAGCGAATCGTCGGTACCGCGGAACGCCACAACCAGCATGCCGGACGGCAGGCGATAGGTCACGGCGGCGAACTGCGTCTGCTCATCGCCGTCGAACTGCTCGAGAAACGCCCCCATTTCAATGTCGGAAAAACGCGGATTCGCGGCGATGGCATGGTAGAAATCGTGCGTCACCTGCGGATCAACCAAGCCCACGTTCTCGACATTATGGTCGGGCACCGCGCTTCCATGGTGCAGCTCGTCGTCGGCGCGCGCGATCGTCACACCGTCGAATGGAGGTTTCCGCAGCATCCGCACGGAGCGTATGGGATGGCGCGGGTCGAATTGCTTCACACGGTCATGCAACGTGCCGTATCGCGATTCGATGTCGTCAAGCCGCGGCACGCATTCCGGCACGTCGTCGTACGAAAGCTGCGCGAGCACGAGCGCGTCGGCCTCACGGAAGGGAAGCTCGCCGAAATCGCGCGTCTCCGTACGCGCGTAATCGATGATGTTGCCCATTGCACACCCCTTTCGCAGCCGTCGACATTCCGCATTCCATTATGCTTCCACAATTATGCGTCCGCACCGCACCATCCTACGTCAGCGAACGGGGATGCATCCGGATCATCGGCGCCCCGATGCCCTCCATTGCCCTTCTTATGTGTCATTTGTGCGGCACTCGTGTGTCACTTGCGCGGCACTTATGTGTCACAATTCCATTTTTCACGCCTTTTCGAGGATCGTGACACATGAATCGGCCGAAATGCGGCTCGGCAACCATCCCGACCAGCCGTTGCATCCGCCCATAGCCCCGCCTCGGCACGCGCTTCAGCCCGCCTCGGCACTCAACCCGCTTCAGCCCTCGCGCACCGCCTTCGCCGCGCTGACCGGAATCGCCTTAATCACCGCCCTGATGAGTCCGCGCGTCTCCCGATCGGTATTGCGCGCCGCCTCCACAATCTTCGGCAGCGAATCCGTCCAATGCTCCACCAAATCGGCGATATTGCCGTATCCCGCCGCCGCGAAGATCCCGTAGATCTGGTCAATGGCGCGCTCGCGCTGCTCCTGGCTTACGGTGTCAAGCCACCCGTCGAGGGTTCGTTTGATGAGCTGCGCGCCGGCCGTCAGCTCGTCCACCTGTTCGAAATCGCCATTTTCCGCCACTTGCCAGCTGTTTCCCATATGCTGCATGATGCCGATGGCATCCGCTTTGACGATGCGCACTGGCGCATTCGATTGCAGCAGCATGCCCACGACGGACGATTCGGGCACGGTTTTGCGGATACGCGATTCGATTGCACGGTACGCCTGACCGCGCACCGTCGATTTCGGAAGGCCCGGCCCGTCATGGGAAAAGATGCGGGAGATCCGTCTGTTGCGACCCCGCACTGGCCCACCCAATGAGGGCAGCAATCCGAGCCGCCGCGCGCGCTCGCCAGCCACTTCGATGTCATCGTGCGCGATACGCATGGCCGCATACACGGCCATATTGCCGCCTTTCGAATGCCCGCCGAGCATGACCGCGGGCGAATCGCCCGACGAAAGGAAACCTTCCGACCTGTCCAGAATCGAGTTCACATACCGATACGCGGATTCCTGGGACGGCACCGGGCAACGCACCGCCATATTGAAATCCTCCTTCCATCCGACAAGCGTGCCATCGGTGCCACGGAAGGCTACATACAGCGAATCGACGGGTCCGCAACCCACGTCGAACGTCATCGCGGCGAACTGCTGCTGTTCGCGCTCGCTCAGACGCTCCGCGTACTCGCCGACACGCAACGCGCGGAAACGCGGCGATTCGCAGACGGCACGCAGCAACGCGAGCCGATACTCGTTCATATCGGAGGAATTCGAAACGAACATGTCGTCATAGCTTTCCGCACGCAGCAGCTCTCGAATCGGCACCGTCGCCACCGACCTCGCCTCGCCGAACGCCGGAACCAAGCCGGAAAGCCGCATATATGAGAGCTCAGCCAGCACCAGCGAATCAACATCGCCGAACGGCAGCTCCGCGAATCCATGAAACTCGCGCCGCACATAATCCACGACATTGCCCATGTCGCACCCCTTTTCGCTGGCCAACGCATCCTACGGAATCCATTATGCTCCGCTGCGGCCAGCCGGCGGATCAGGAATCATCCAGTCAATCGCAAGCGTTGTGCAACGTCCCCTGTGTAGACTAGGCAGCCATGGATCCAGTTGAAATTCTCATGCACTGGCTTGCCAAAAACTACAGCAAGCTCATCCTGCTCGCCGTCGTGCTCATCGTCGCCGCGCTTATCGACAAGGCGCTCACCAAGGTGGTGCGCCGCATGCTCGACAAATCGCAGGTGCCGAACGCATCCATCTTCGTCAACATCCTGCGCGTGGTGGTGTGGGTGTTCGCCATCGGCACGCTGCTGCAACCGGTGTTCGGCATCAATCCGACCACCCTGTTCACGGCGCTTGGCATCGGCGGTCTTGCGGTTTCGCTGGGTTTGAAGGATACGATCGCCAATGTGATCGGCGGCTTCGGGCTTATGCTTGGCCGCGTCATCCAGCCGGGCGATTACGTCAAGGTGGCCGGCATCACCGGCACCGTCAAGGACATCAATTGGCGTCAGACCATCGTGCGCGAGCGCAACGGCAACGAGATGGTCATTCCGAATTCCATTCTGAACACCGCCTCGCTGGAGAAGCTTGACCCGTCGAACGAGTGCCTGGTGTCGGTGCCGTTCACCGCGAAGGCGGGCGTGGATGTGGAGCGTATGAAGGCCGACATCGTCAGCACCGTGGAACATGCGACCGTGGGGCTTGCCAACCCGCAATACAAGCCGGTGGTGAAGCTCAACGGCTTCACCCCGTACGGCATCGACGGCACGATCTACGCGTTCGCGAAAAACGACCTGCTGCTGTCCACGATGGCGGATGCGGTGGCGCAGTCGATCGCGCATGCCGATTATCTTGAGCACCGCGCGGTCGGCAGCGGCGAATAGCGGCAGCGGCGTGCGCAACGCAACGCACGCAACACAAGCTATGCAGGCAACAGAAAGGCCGACCGGGAACGTATCCCCGGCCGGCCTTCATAATCCGCGCGACTGCGGCTATAGGAACAGACTGATCGCCGTCAGCAGCACCGTGAGCACGATGAACGTGATCATGCCGACGTTGCCGTACACGGTTCTGGCGCCGGTCCCACGCGGCAGCTCCTCCGGCGCGATGTAGAATTCGGCTTTCCTGAAGTTACGGATCAGCAGCACGAATCCGACAAGAATCACGGCACCGTACAGCAGGAAATAGACGAGCATGATCGCCAGCCCGGTGGCGTTCTGCGACGCCCACTGTTCCATCGCCGCCACATTGCCGTTTTCCGCGGCCTGAGACACCTTGTCCAGCTGGTCCAGGTCGACGCGCGTCAGAATCCACGGCGCGAGCACGCCGCCGTTGAAGTTGATGATCATGTGCATGGCCGTCGAATAGCGCAGTTTGCTGGTGCGCATGTAGATGTAGCCGAACATGACTCCCAGCAGGAACGCATAGAAGAACTGGAACAGGTTCATGTGGAACAGTCCGAACGCAAGGCCGGACAGCAGAATCGCCGTTTTCTCTCCGTATTTGCGAGTGTGGTCGATGAGCTGCTTGCGGAACATCCATTCTTCGAAAATCGGGCCAAGAATCACCAAGAACACGACATTCCAGATGTTCGTCTGCATGGCAAGATCGGCTACGCGGTTCGTGGCTTCACCGTCGGAAAGCGCCAGCGACAGCATACTGCCGACCATGCTGCCGACCCACATCATCGGCAGGCACATGAGCAGCAGCTTGAAGAACATGCCCGGTTTCATGTTGAATTTGCGGGTTTCGATGACGGTCGATTTGCCCATGAGCACCACCGCGACCGGCATGGCGATCAGATACAGCGGCACGTCGGAAATGAGGAACGTCATCCAATTCGGCATATCGCCGCCGGCGCCTACACCGCCCGCGACCGCGCGCACCACGCCTTTGAGCAGGAAGACGCCCGCGTACCAGATGATCACCATCAGGCACAGGCTTGCGCCGATGCGCGAAAAGTCGCGTTTCGCCCGCTGAAGCCATTCGAAGAACGGATTGCGATTCGGCTGCTGGAGCTGCTGCGGGAATTGCGATTGCGGATATTGCGGTGCCGGTCCCTGCGGATACTGGGGGTACTGCGGCTGTTGCGGTTGTTGCGGAAACGTCATGGTCACCTTACGAACTTACGGCAAGCAAATAAAAAAGCTGATATCCAGCACTGTACTACCAGTTCTCTGAATATCAGCTTGGAATCTCAGCCCTGCGAATGGCTCGGCTCACGCGATGGGCGACCGTACGCAATAATCACGCACGGCGATCGCACGCAATGACGGTACGCAACGATCGCGCGCAGCAACCAATCGTCAGACGGCGAGCGCCGGAATCGGCCGAGGCGCGACCACGACCTGCGCTCCGATCGCAAGTCCTGCGGGCAGCTCGTTGGCCGGCAGCTGCACGGTGACGCGAATCGTGCCACCCATGCCTGCGCAGGCTACGCGCACGTCCACGCGGGCCAGCGCGCCGAGGAAATGCACCATCTCCACGCGGCCAAGTTCGCCGGCTCCGTGGACGGCATCGGCATCGTCGGTCAGTTCGATCGTCATGTTCTCGGGGCGTACCAGCACCGTGGAGGCGTCGGTGGCGGAACCGTCCAGCAGCGGGACGCGCTGGCCGAACACCACGGCCTCCTCACCGTTGGCGATTCCCGGCAGACGGTTGGTCAGGCCGATGAAGGTGGCCACGTATTCCGTGCCGGGGCGGCGGTACAGCGTCTGCGGGTCGGCGATCTGCTCGATGCGGCCGTGGTTCATCACGCCGATGCGGTCGGCCACGGCAAGGGCTTCTTCCTGGTCGTGGGTCACGAACACGGTGGTGGTGCCGGCTTCGAGTTGGATGCGGCGGATTTCGTCGCGCAGCTGCACGCGCACTTTGGCGTCCAATGCGGACAGCGGCTCGTCGAGCAGCAGCACGCGCGGGTTCACGGCCAGCGCACGGGCCAGGGCCACGCGCTGCTGCTGGCCGCCGGACATCTGCTGCGTGTACTTTTTCGCCTGGTCGGCAAGTCCGACCAGTTCCAGCTTCTCCATGGCCTGGCGGCGGCGTTCCGCACGGTCCACGCCTCGGATTTCAAGGCCGAATTCCACGTTCTGCAACGCGGTCATGTGCGGGAACAGCGAGTAGGTCTGGAACACCATGGCCATGTCACGCTTGTTGACGGGCACGCCGGTCACGTCCTGGCCGCCGACGAGGATGCGTCCGGCCTGAATGTCTTCCAGTCCGGCCAGGGAGCGCAGCGCGGTGGATTTGCCGCAGCCGGAGCCGCCCAGCAGCACCACCATTTCGCCCGGATTGATTTCCAGATTGAAATCGTCCAGCGCCTTGACGGTCGAACCGGGGTAGATCTTGTCTACGCCAAGCATCTGCACACCGCCGCCGCGCGCTTCGGAATCCTTGAGCACGGCCTTCGCCGCTTCGGTCACCACGTTGGGTTCGGTATCGGAGAACGCTTCCGAGGTATGGGCAACCACCGCCTTCTGTTCGGCGAGAGTCATGAGTTGTCACCTTCCTTGTTCCGACGCATCGCGCCGGAAATCAGATCGAGAGCCACCAGCAGAATCACGCCGAATAGCAGTGCCAGCAGCGACATTGCGGTGGAGATTTGCGAATTGGATTGGCCGAGCTGGTACAGCGCGACCTGTAGGTTCATACGGCCGAGCAGTGAGGCGA
>OJRX01001631.1_pt1 | contig 22265 bp, 18 predicted proteins | sample 1599301 | NCBI WGS metagenome assembly OJRX01 (sample SAMN04168656, study PRJEB22393) | human gut metagenome | biome: human gut microbiome; feature: stool | host: Homo sapiens | collected 2014-03-17 | reverse complement strand
CGGTTGCAATGGGGCAGCTTGGAAACAGTGGCGGTCAGAAGTTCTGGAGCTGGTACGGATTTGACAGTCGGGTAGAATGGTGTGCCTGTTTTGTAAGCTGGTGTGCGGATCAGAGCGGTCTGATTGCAAGTGGGAATGTTCCTAAATTCTCATTGTGCAGTGATGGAGTGTCCTGGTTTCAGGGAAAGAATAAGTGGCAGAGTGGCGGAACAACTCCGACAGCTGGAATGATCATCTTTTTTGACTGGGATCATGATGGAACATCGGATCATGTAGGAATAGTAGAAAAGTGTGAAGGTGGAAGAGTTTACACGATTGAGGGAAATTCCAGTGATCAGGTACGGCAGAGAAATTATGCAGTAGATTACAGTTCTATAATGGGATATGGGGTGATAAATTGATGGTTTCTTTCATAATTTGTTAAGGATTTTATAAGGGAGTTAATGAATTCTTTGGAAAATAGTCACAAAATAGGCACAGTTGATTGATAAATTGTTATTGTAACTTTTAGTGATAGACATATAAAGAGTTAGAAATCTTTATAATTGACTTGAATTAGGAGGTAGTGAATATGAGTGATCAGAATGTAAAAGCAGCACAAAAATATTTAAATGCGATGTTTGGTGGACATAAGGATTGGGTAAAACTGGATGAAGATGGAAAGACCGGAACAGCCGTGATGCAGGGAATCATTCGTGCATTTCAGATTCAGAATGGAATCTCAACGATTACAGGAACGGTTGGACCACTTACTATTAATACCATGAAGAAGTTAGCCATTATTACAAAAATGGATCCGAATGATACTCCGCAGGTTAATGTATGCTTGATTCAGTGTGCTCTGTTTTGCAAAGGATATGCTGCTGGAGGAATTACTGGAATTTATTATACATCAGGAGTAAATGCAGTTAAAAAGATGCAGGAAAATGCAGGACTGGAAGTTACGGGCAAAATTGATTGGAAAGTTTGGTCTGGATTGTTATCCCTAAACTGGTTTACAAAGGTTTCTGGTGGGGATTCCAATATTGTTCTTATTCAACAGCAATTAAATAGTGACTGGTCAGATGTTATTGGTGTTGGACCTTGTGATGGAATTGCCTCAAGACAGACAATTTTGTCTTTAGTTGGTGCATTGCAGGCGGCTGAAGGAGTTACAACTGAATTAATTACAGATTTGAATTCAGTTAATTTTGGCGATGCAACAACAAATGCGTTTCCGGGTACATTACAGAACGGACAGAACTCGACGAAATATGTTCCATTTAATAAGATTGCTCAATACGGACTATATTTTAACGGATATAATCCGGGAAGATTCGATGGCGTGTTTGATTCGACTACAGAGTCAAAGGTGTCAGAATTTCAGGAGTTTTATGGTCTGACAGGAATTGGACTTGTAACAAAAGGAAAAGTAAATGTTTCTACTATGAAATCATTGCTTACGAGTAAAGGCGATACAAACAGGGCAGCAAAAGCGTGTGACTGTGCAACAGTATTAAATAAACAACAGGCATTAGATATAAAAAATGCAGGGTATACTCATGTAGGACGTTATCTGACAGGTTCTGTTGGAAAAGAACATACACCGAAATATTTGACATCAACAGAAGTGAAAAACATTGAAAATGCAGGATTATCGGTATTCCCGATATATCAGGATGGAGGATATGAATTAAACTATTTTAAGGATCCGTCCCAGGGAAGTGTTGATGCACAGACAGCAATTTTAGCAGCCGAGAGAATCGGTATACCAAGTGGAACGACTATATACTTTGCAGTGGATTTTGATTGTTATTCATATCAGATTGATACATTTATTATACCTTATTTTGAACAGATTCACATGATCTTTTTCAGTTCGACAAATGATAAAAATTATAAAGTCGGCATTTATGCACCAAGATATGTATGTACTAAAGTTTATGAAGCAGGATTGGCAAGTAAATCATTTGTGGCAGATATGTCAACTGGATTTAGCTGTAATTTGGGATATTCGATGCCGAAGAACTGGGCATTTGATCAATTTTGTGAGTTGAACTCATTTTCTTCATCACCTTCGTTCCCACTGGATAAAGATGCATATTCAGGGAGAGATACTGGATTTAAAAAGTTCGATGCCGTATCGACAAAAACAGATGAGGAAATAGCGCAAGAAAATCTTCGGGCAAAGGTAAAAATAGCACGAAATCAATATGTCTATAATGTAATGGAGCCGCTTGGTTATCTGAATAAAATTATGGATGTGGGTGTGGAGTATGATAAGGAAATTTCACTGGGAACAATGATGAGTCCTCAAGGAGCAATTGATATTTCTACTAAAATATCCACATCGCTTGAAAGTTCAACTGGTAAAATTTATAATATAAAAGTGGATATAGGAAATGATGGAGAATTGACACAAACTTGCAAAAATCAAATTATGGAGATTTCATCAAATTTATCAGATACAGGTATAGAGGGAGCAGATAACTTTGGAAATACGATAGAAAAAATTGCTTTATCGGTTAAATCTGGTAATATTGCTTTTGAAATAAATAATGTTTTTGCCAATAGTGTAGAGTTTTCCATTGTATTTAGTACATCAGATTTGCTGCCAGAAGAGGAAAAAGAGTGGACAATATCGGTTGCTTTGATTTTTACAATGACATTAAATTCTAATAGTGGTCTTGAATTTAATGTTGTAGAATTCACAAAAGAGCATAGTAATATACTGGCAGGAGCCGTAATATTAGTTCTTGCGGGTGCATTAGTTGTAAATGCAATTCCGTCAATTATTGCTTTATTTTCAGCTGGAGCAGGTACTGTTTTTGGTTTGTTGATTCAAGCGCTGTAAATTGTAAAAGAATAAAAGAGACAATGGCCAGAGGTTCGATTTTATAAAGAGGACCTCTGGCAAAAGGGGGATTAAGAAGAATGCATATTAAATCAATTGTGTCAGATGAGGATAGGGAAGAATTAGAAAGAATGCTTTCGCTTGGGTTTATAATTCCTAATCAATTATTTAAAACAAGACAGAAAAGTAGAATGATTATCTATATTTTTACACCTGTAGAATTTTTACTGTCGATTAATTGTTATCTGTCGGAAAGTTATTTGATGTTTGGAATAGGGATTGGAACTTGTGTGGCTTGTGTGGCTTGGATTATTTGGTATCAAATGATTGGTAAAAATTTTGAAAAAAATGTTCATGAATTTGTCTGGGGTAGATCAGGATATGAAACGGTGGATATCGATGAAAACGCAATTAAAATAGATGAAGATCAAATTTATGAATTTAAAAATATTGATAGAATGTTCTTATATAAAAACTTCTTTTTTTTCATAACAAATGAAAAGAAAATATTTATATTTAAAACGACAGATATGGAGTCGGATGAACTTATAAAAATTATTAAAACAACAGGGATTTTATTTGAAAAAAAAGAAAAACCATTTAATATTTATAAGTATTGTAAAAAAGGAAAAAGTTTTTAAAAATAAGCAGAGGATGGTGGATTTATCATCCTTTTAGAGAAGAGCATGTATTTTAAAGGGAATCTGGTTTTGCAGGTTCCCTTTTTGCCATCAAAAACGTTGATGTTTTATCAAATGACGCTAAAAATAAAAAGAATAATGCAGGGGGTGACATTATTAGTTATCGCTGTAATATTTGGATAAAATATAAATAAAACATAAAAAATATAAATAAATTATAAAATGGCGACAGTTTTTTCTTGTTCAAGTGTTTATTATATAGAGGACAAAATAAGACAGCAAAGGAAGTGGTGCTGTTGCATCGGAAAAATGACACAAAATTAGTGATGTCCATTCGGGAAAAGAATTGAAGGGGATTCTTTTCCCCATTTGTCGTGTTACGAAAGACTGAGGGTAAGAAAATATGCTAGAACTTGCAATCTGTGATGATGACATCATCCTATGTAATTGGTTAGAACAGAAGCTGCTCCATTATGGGAAAGCGAATGACTGTCAGATATCTATAGAAATATACTATTCTGCGGAGCAGCTTCTTAACAGGCTGGAAGAAGAATCCTACGATATGTTATTCCTTGATATTTGTCTGGAACATGAGAATGGAATTGATATCGGAACGGAGATACGAAAGAAAAATTATGGAAAAGAACTGCGGATTACCTATATTTCAACATATCAGGAATATGCTATGAAATTATTCCGTATTCATCCATTTGATTTTCTTGTAAAGCCAATCCGAGAGGAAGAACTTTTCCGGGTGATAGGTGAATTACGGGAACTGTTAAAAGAACGGAAGAAAATATTTGAATATACGGATACAAAAGGAATCCACAAGATTTCTTATGACAAGATCCTGTATTTTTATAGTCTGGGAAAAAGAGTACATATCGTGACATCGGAAAAAGAATATGAATATCGAGGAAAATTAAAGGATGTAGCGGATGTAACAGAAGAATATTTCTTACTGATTCACAAGTCCTATCTCATCAATATGGAACACGTGGAGCATTACGAATATGACAACGTGGTTATGAAAGACAAGACACGTCTCAGTATCAGTAAAGCAAATCGCAAGAAGGTCAGGGAAAGACTATTACAAACGGAGAAGAAAAGATTATGAATATCCATTTGATCACTTATCTGACAAGTAAATTATTCTGGATTTATACTGTGTTCCGTTACAATACCATCCTGTATCCAAAAAATGAGGATACACAAAAGCTATTTGCATATTTTTGTGCATATCTGCTTTCATGCTGGGGAAGCATGCAGTGGGGAACGATGTACGGAGATCTGATCTTTGAGCTGATAGCTCTGTTAATTATAACAGTGGCATATCAGGCAGACTGGCAACATCATGTCTGGAATACACTTATGGTATATATTATGGGAATTTTATGTGATGGGATTCCAATCGTGTTCTTTCAACGGTATGCGGTAGCAAGAAATCCGGTGCATCATCACATGGGACCGGGAACTATTGTAATGGGAAATTTTATATTCTTTTTACTGGAAGTCATTATTGAAAGAAAAGTAGGTGTAAAGAGAAGTTATTATATAAAGAACCGTCATTGGCTTGCTATGCTTTCTGTCCCGGTGATCAGCATTATAGTCTGTATCAGGATATTGCTGCCAGACAGAAGAGGTGTGCGGTCTACGATTGTATTATTCTTACTGTTTATCAATGTGTTTATTTTCTATCTGCACGATGAGGTTCAGAAAAGTTATATTGAAACAGCAAAACAGGAAGAGATGAAAATTCAGATGAGCCAGTATGCAAAAGAACTGGAGATGATGATGAAATCACAGGACAGGCTGAATAAGATACATCATGATTACAAGCACCATCTTACAACAATAGGGGCAATGGCAAAAACGGGAGGAAATGAAGAGATTCTATCGTATCTGAAACAAATGGAGAATATAGCCGGAACAGCCTTATGTCATCATTTATATACAGAAAACCGTAATATGAATAATCTGCTGAATTATATTTTGGAAGATTCGAAATCAGTAATTGAAAATCCGGAGATTTCTGTAGAAATACCGAATCATATAGGGGAAGAATTATTTGATATAAGTATAATAGTGGGAAATCTTATGGATAATGCTATTCGTGGGACAGCAGCTTCAGATGAAAGGAGATTATCGTTTCAGATGTATTATGGAAAAGGAATCATGAATATCCAGATTGAGAATAGCATAAAAGATACACCAAAAGTGCGGAATGGAATTTATCTGACAACGAAAAGCAGGAAAGAAGGACATGGAATAGGATTACAAAATGTGAAACTCGTAGTAGAAAAATATCATGGTCAGATGGAGATCTGCCATACGGAGAAATCCTTTCAAGTGAAAATATTATTATATATGAAATTAGATGAAAAATAGTAAGGCGATGGTGTCTTACTATTTTTTTCGACCGATTTCGTCTATTTTTGCCACCTCAAGGGGCATTTTTACCATTTATGAAAATTTTGTGATTTTTTAGATTATAGTAGTGCCAAAGTCAGAAAAAAGGAGGGTAGCGGTTATTTTGTAAAGGAATTATAGAAAAAGATTACAAGAGGGAGAAAGAGACTATGAAGAGATTTCGAAAGTCGGCTATAGCCTTAGTACTTGCACTCCTGATGGCACTACAGGGAACAGAGCCTATTTTTGTACAGGCAAAAGAGGCCATTGAGGATGTACAGAAGAATGCAGATTTCTCCAGACCAGAGGCTTTGACGGAAGAGGAAGCAGGGATTACAGATTCCACATCTGGAGAACAAGATAAGAGTCAGCAGTCTGATGCGGACGTACAAAATGAAACGACGCCATCAGAAGATACAGAGACGCAGGAAGAACAGACAACTCCAGCGGAAGAAACAGAAGAAAATCCGCAGGAAAAAGAAGTGGAGTTGAAAGAACCACAGGATTACTATCCGATTCCAGAAGAACCGGAAGGTGAACTGATTGATTATGATGCCATTTCCAAGACTTATAAGACAGGGGACAAGCAGTATACAACCGTTTATGGAGGTTATGTCGGAACTTATAAGAATGAGGATGGAGATACCGAGCTGGTTGATAATACACTTGTAAAACCAGAAGAAGCAGATACTCCGGCATCCGAAGAAGCACAGGAAGCCAGCAGTGTAGTGGCAACTGAAGAAAAGGAAGAGAAAACAGAAGTTTATCAGAACAAGGCAAACGATTATGCTATCCTTCTTCCGGAACAGATGTCAGAAGAGAATGGTGTAACGATTGAAAATGGAAAGACCAGAATCGGGATCATTCCGGTAGATGGAGATTATACACATTCCGTTATTAAAGACAATGCGATCCTTTATAATGAAGTTTACGAGGGCGCAGATGTTCAGTATACAGTACTGGATTCCAGCATTAAGGAAGATATCGTACTTCAGCAGCCAACAGACAGGGAAGTCTATGAATACGAGCTGCAGATTCCGGGGTATCAGGCAGAAGTAAAAGACAATCAGGTCTATATCTATCCGGAAGGGAAGACAATCAAAGATGCGAAGTATCTTCTGGAGACGCCATCAATGGAAGATGCTGCCGGGGAAATCAGTTTCCTGATCACATTGGAACTTCGGGAAGAAGATGGAAAAACAATCCTGACCGTAAAACCAGATAGGGATTGGCTTTCGGCAGAAGAACGTCAGTATCCGGTCAGGATCGATCCGACACCAGTAGAGATTCAGAAGAGTTCCTTTAACATGATCGGTGTGGAAGAGGGAAGTCCTACCAGTCAGATTGGTGACAACAATTATCCGTATGTCGGATTTGATGATGGTATTAAGTCTGGGAACCTTGCAGGATTTGGTACTGCACACCAGAACTGCCGGACTTATATCAAAGTAAATTCAAATTTTAGTCAGATTCCGAAAGATTCCAAAATTGACAGTGCAACATTTGCAGTCAGTCAGAAAACTGCATACAGTGGTGGTGCATCCCAGTTTGGACTTTATCGTGTAGATCAGTCGTGGAACACCTCCATCACATGGAAAACAAAACCAGTAAATCTTACGTTTCAGGATGTACAGAATGCAAGTACCAGCAGGAACAGCTATATCAATTATGACGTCAAAGATCTGGTCAATGACTGGGTGCAGGGAACTCATGCGAATAACGGATTTGCACTGGTAGCCATTGCCGAGGCAAATAACCTTGGAGCTTCTATGCAGTGTGAGGTACTGAATAACAGGGCATCCGTTTATGGACCGAAACTCAGCATCCAGTGGTCACCGGCTGAAGATCCATATCTGCGAGATATGTCACTGGATGAGACAACCATCCTGCTTCGCCCGATGACAGAAAAGAATACCAATGGAAAACTGAAATTTGATGCCGTATTTGCAGACGGAATTGCAAAGAGCAAATCTACAGTAGAATATTATCTGCTTCCAGATGAGGAAAATGAAGAACATCACGAAACAGATGCAAAACCATTGTATTCCTATCCAGACAGTACTGAATACAATAAGCAGTTCCCGGAGGCGAATAAGTATTACAGCAAAGATTCCAACTGGCAGAGTGCACTGTATTCAGGGCTGACGAAGGACAAGCTTTATAAGATCAAAGCAAAAGCATCGAAAGAGATTGATGGAAAGCTGGAAACAGGAAAAGAAGTGACCAGTGACAGCTTTGTGATCTATGAAGTGAAGCAGTTTGATACATTCCCGAAGATTGCAAAATATTATGGTGTTCCGCTTAAGAACATTATGAAAGACAATCAGGTTATGGACGCACTGGTAGTCGCAAATAACACGATCTTTATCCGTAACCCACAGACAAATGTTCCATATAGTCCTGCACCGCTTACCGATCAGGATAAGATGCGGATTGACGGAGCATTGATGGGAAGAGGCCTGCACTGTGAATTTGGATTTGAACCAGTCAACTTAAATACTGGTAACTTCTACATGGATCAGTCCGATGCGACGATGAATGAACTGAATGGAGAATTCTCCATTACAAGAAGCTACAATTCCAAAGGAACAGACCAGCATTCCATGTTCGGACGTGGATGGAGCTTTAACTATGACCAGTCACTTTCTCAAATGGAGGACGGAAGTCTTCTGTATATGAGAGGGGACGGAAGTTATCTGATCTTTGATAAGAATGAAGATGGAAGCTACACTACTCCGGATGGTTATGTATATGATTTAAAAGCAGTCAGCTATAAAGATACAGACCATGACTACATCGGATGGGAACTGACAGATGCGGATCAGAGCGTCTGGTCATTTGATAAATATGGAATTTTACGTTATGTAACGGATGTGAATGGATTTAAGACAGTATTAGATTATGACGATGATTATAATCTGAGTAAGATTACAACACCATCCGGAAAAACATTCGGGGTAAAACAGGATAAATTCGGGCATATCAAGGAACTGTCTCTTCCAGATGGTGGAAAAGTTTCTTACAAATATGATGAGCAGGGAAATCTGATATCTGTAACAGATCCGAATGGAACAACAAAAGAGTACAAATATGATGATGACAGCCGTATGACAAGCTGGAAAGATGAGAATGGCAATACGGTTGTAAAGAATACTTACGATAAAGAAGGAAGAGTCGTAGAGCAGACTGATGCAGAAAAAGGAACGGCAACTTTCAAGTACGGAAAGAGTTCTACTACAACAACGGATAACGAAGGAAATAAGACCGTTTATCATTATGATGATCAGTACCGCACAACATCCATTGAATATCCGGATGGAACAACCTGTGAAAAGACTTATAATGCAGAGAATCAGCTTGCTTCCGAAACGACAGCAGCCGGAACAAAAACTTACACTTATGATACATTTGGCAATGTAGCAACGGAGACAAGAGAGGATGGAAAGACAGCCTCTTATACTTATAATGAGCAGAATAAGCTGACCAGTGCAACTGGATATAACGGAGCAACGGTTACTTACAGTTATGACGGTAATGGAAATATGGTCACATCTACAAAACCGGATGGAACAGCCATTACCTATACTTACGATGACAAACATCGTATGGTATCCCAGACAGACGGCAGAGGTGTCACAACAACGTATTCGTATGACGGACCGAACATGACCGGATATGTGGATGGAAATGGAGCAGCATGGGGATTCACGTATGACGCGATGAATCGTGCAGTTACCATGACAGATCCACTTGGAAATGTAACCTCGAACAGTTACGATGCGAATGGCAATCTGACTTCCAAGACAGCAGCCGATGGCGGTGTGACCGCTTATACGCTGGATGGTGTGGGAAATATTACAGCAAGTACTGACGCACTGGGGAATACCACCACTTATACTTATGATAAGATGTACAACATGACCAGTGGTACAGATCCGAAAGGAAATCAGATCAGCTACGTTTATGATAAGAATTATCAGCAGGTCAAAGCAACCGATGCAAAAGGAAATACAATTACTTATAAGTATGACAGCATGGGACGTGTCATAGAAGAGAGTAATAAAGATTTTGGAACAAAGCTCTATGAATATGACAAAGCAGGAAATCTGAAAAAATATACCGATGGAAATGGAAATGCAACCGTATCCAAGTTTGATTCTCTTGGACAGGTGCTTCAGTCCAAAGATGCAGTTGGTAATATAACCAAATATGAATATGACGCATTAGGAAATGAAACCAAGATTACTTATGGAGATGGAAGCAGCCATTCCAAGGAATATGATAACTGCGGAAGACTCGCTAAAGAGACAGATGAATTAGGTGCAGTTACCACTTATACTTATGATGCGGCAGACAATCTGGTATCAAAATCAGATGACAGTGGAAGAACCTGGACTTATACCTACGATAATACAGGAAACCGCTTAAGTGAAACCAACCCAGAAGGTGGAACTACCACATATACTTATGATAAAGCAGGAAATCTGGTATCTTCTACCGATGAAGAGGGAAGAACAGATACTTATGCTTACGACAAGGCAGGAAATCTGACTACATCCAAAGATGCCCTTGGATATACCGTATCCATGAAGTATGACTTAAATGGAAATCTGGTATCCTCTACCGATGAAAATGGAAATACCAGTACCATGACTTACGATGGTAATGGAAACATGACATCGGTAAGCGATGCAAAGGGCAACATTACAGCAATGAAATATGATTCCACCGACAATCTGGAACAGACGGTGGATGCCCTGAAAGGAAAGACCACTTACGAATACGATTCACAGGGCAACAGCACAAAGATGACAGATGCCCTCGGCAATGCGTATAGTTATGTGTATGATAAAGAGGGAAATAACACATCCATAATACTGCCGACAGGGGACAAGGTGCTGATGGAGTACGATGCCATCGGACAGCTTGTAAAATGTACGGATGCACAGGGACTCGTAATTACCTATCAATATGACGGAGCAGGCAACCTGATCCATTCCTCCGACAATGGTGGAAACAGTATGGATTATACTTATGATGGTGCCGGAAATGTACTGACACAGACCGATGAACTTGGCAGGACAGCAACATACAAGTACGATCAGTACGGCAGACTCCTGAAACTTACTGAAGCAGACGGAAGTATCACATCTTATGAATATGATGTTATGGACCGCATTACAGCGGTAACGGATGCGGAAGGTCATAAAACAACCTTTACCTACGATAAAGTCGGCAACCAGTTATCCATGACAGAAGAAGAGGAAGCCACATATAAATACGCTTACGATAAGAAAGACCGGGTTATCTCTCAGACAAATCCACTGGGAGCATCTAGCACCTTTAAGTATGACGGAAATGATAATGTGACGGAATCTGTCGATGAAAACGGTACGGTTACCAAGTATACTTACGATAAAAATGACAACCTCGTATCCCAGACAGATGGAAATGGAAATACGACAACCTACCAGTATGATGAACTGGACCGCAAGATCGGGGAGACTTCTCCGTTAAAAGAAACAAATGAATACCGTTATGATGCCATTGGAAATCTTACCAAATCAAAAGATCCGATGGGACTCATTACCGAATACAAATATGACAGCCTGAGTAACATGACGGAACAGATTTCTCCAAAGGGAGCAGTTACCAAATATGATTACGACAAGCATGGCAATGTCATTTCTGTAACGGATGCAAAGGGAAATGAGACACAGTACAGTGTTGACCTGAATGACAATGTCACAAAGATGACACAGGCGAATGGTGGAGAGTATACCTATAGTTATGATAAAGCCGGACGTCTGAAGAGTATGACCAGTCCACTGGGTTATACTAAAAATTTCTCTTATGATAAAGTGGACAACGTGGTAAAAGAAAGCGACAGCTTAAAGAGTACCACCACTTATACTTACGATAAGCTCCATAACATGAAGTCTTCTACCAATGCACTGGATGGAACAACCAGCTTTTCTTATGATAAGTATGGCAATCTGGTGAAGGAGACAGATCCGCTTGGACGGAGCAATACCTACAGTTATGACCTGGCAGGTCAGATGACTTCTGCAGCTGATCCGCTTGGTAAGATAACTGCTTATACTTACGACCCGGCAGGAAATATTACTGAGATCACCAAACCGGGTGGAAGAAAGACCAGCTATGGATATGATAAGAATTATAATGTTACATCTGTAACAGATCCGATGGGCTATGTTGCAAAGACAGTCTACGATAAAGACAACCGTGTAACAGAAGAGACCGATGCACTGGGGCAGAAGGAATCCTATACCTATGATAAGGACAGCAGGGTAACTTCTATTACAGACAAGCGTGGATTCACAACGGGATTTGATTACGATGCACATGGGAATATTCAGGTTGTTACAGATAAGACCGGATTAAAGAGCCATCTGGAATATGACAAGAATGACAACCTGACCAAAGTAACTGATGCCCTTGGCGGTGTAACAACTTATGGTTACGACAACATGGATAACCTGGTGACCTTCACCAATGCAGCAAATAAGACAACGAATTATACTTATGACTTAGAAGGCAACCTGACATCCATCAAAGATCCGGCAGGAAGAACGGAGAAATTCGACTATGATGAAAAAGGCAGACTGACCGGACATACACAGGCAAGCGGCAAGAAAACCACGTATGATTACGACAAACTGAATGACCTGTTGGAGAAATCTTATCAGGACGCAAAAGGCGAGACATCCGAAAAGGACGTGACCTACGCATATAACAGTGCCGGGGAACGGGTATCCATGAAGGATCAGACAGGCAAGAGCAGCTACGAATACGATGCACTTGGAAGAATCACCAAAGTGACAAGCGGTTCGAAAAAGGATGTCAGCTACGTTTATGATGACGCAGATAATCTGCAGGCAATCGTATACCCGGATGGGACAAAGATCAGCTATGAATACGACTTAAATGATAATCTGGTAAAACTGACAGACCGTAATAGAAAAGTAACCACTTACAAGCATGATGCACTGAACCGTGTGACAGAAGTTACTAGAAGTAATGGAACAAAGACGGAAGTATCTTACGATGCAGAAGATCATATCACAAAGATTGTGAATACCTGTGGTTCCTGCGGCAAAGTAATCAGTACTTATGAGTACAAGTACAATGATCAGGGATATGTAGTTGGAGAAACAGCTACGGAACTGGAAGCTGGAACAAGAAAGACGCCAAGCTGGGAAGACTGGTACAACTGGGGCGATACACAGAAAGAGACAGACAAAGCAGACTGTGAGCATCAGGAAAAAGAGATCCAGACGACACGTACCTATGAATACGATGACAACTGGGAACTGACACGCTGTACAGAAAAAGCAGAGGGCGGTAAAAAGACAGTCCATAATTATACTTATGACAAGATTGGAAACCGGACCTCTTACGAGAAGATCGAAGATGGTGTCAGCAAAGCAAAATATAACTATAAGTACAACGATTCCAACCAGCTCATCAAGCGGACCAATGCAAAGATATGGAACGATCCGGGAACGACCTACAGCTACGATGAAGATGGCAATCTGATTCAGGAATGCGATAAGACAAACAGTGCAGATCCGGTTACTTATGAATATACAGCAGAAAATCGTCTGGCAGCGGTAAAACAGGGTGGAGTTGTCCTGATGGCAGTCATGTATGATGGAGATAACAACCGGGTATTCGAACTTGATAACACCTATAAATGGGAAGACTGTTATGGCGATGAAGTCCTGATCCCGGAGAACCAGCGTACAGAAGATGGAGACAGTCCGAAAGAACAGCTTGCATCTCTGGTAAAAAGGCAGTTCAAATGCCAAAGGATACACACTGACAGAGTATATCAACGACATTAATCGTGAGAATACAGAAGTCCTCGCAGAGTATGGGGTAGACGAGAAAGTCCGTCAGGCTTATACTTATGGAGAAAGTGGAATCGGAGAACGTATAAGCGTTGATAAATCCACAGAAAGCAGTTATTATTTATATGATGGCAGAAACAGCGTAACCGGAATCCTGACCGAAACAGCTAATCTGACGAACAGTTATCAGTACGATCCGTATGGAAACCTTACATCAGGAACAGCAGATGGAGTCAATTATTACGGCTACAATGGGGAGTTCACAAATGTAAAAACAGGACTTCAGTATCTGCGGGCAAGATACTATAACGCAGAGAACGGAACCTTTACAACTGAAGATAGTGATCTTGGAACGACAGAAAATCCATTAACCAGAAACCGTTATGCATATACATCCAATAATCCGGTAAACTATGATGATCCGACAGGACATTCATGGTGGAAAAAAGCAGTGAGTGCGGTGAAGAATGTTGGTAAGAAGATTGTTAATACAGCGAAGAAGGTTGTGAAAACAGTCGTCAATACGGTCAAAAAGGTAGCCAGAACTGTTACAAATGCTGTGAAGCGAACAGCAAAAACTGTAATAAATGCAGTCACACACACGAAGACATATCAATCTGTGAAAAATCGTGTTACAAGCAGTGGAACTTACCAGAAGATCGTATCAAAAGGCAGCAACTTCATCAGAAATGTAGGAAGCGGACTGCAAAAGGCTGGAAAAACATATACATCTTTCCAGTCATATGTAGCAGAACGGAGAGCAGAAATCCGTGCAGAAGTTATTCGTCAGATGTGTACAACAGCAGACCGTATTTCAAATCAGTTAGGAAAAGTCGACTGGAAGAAGGTAGGAATTGCAGTTGTAGCTACTGGAGCTGCGATTGGAGTCGGTGTCCTTACAGGTGGAGTAGGTATTGCAGCAGTCGGTGCACTTGGATTGACAGAAGGAACTCTCGGAGCAGCCATAGTTGGTGGAGCTGTAACAGGAGCTATCGGAGGCGCAACGTATAGCGGTGTAAGCTCAGGATTATCAGGGAACAGCCTGAAACAGGTAGCAAAAGATACTTTGACCGGAGGGCTGACAGGAGCTGTAGCTGGTGGCGCAATGGGTGGTCTTGCTTATGGAGCTGATAAAGCTATAGGAGCTGTGAAAAATGTAATAAAAGGAAGTAGCAGTTCACCAAAGCCGGGGCATATCACGGAAGTAGCAAAGAAAAACTTGGCTGATATAGGAAATAAATCTGAACCACAATTGGATTTAGGGAATGGTGATCCATATGAATTGCTGAAAAAGCGTGGAATCCCAACTACATTGTCAGATGAAGAACGAGTAGCAGCCGATGCATATGGTTTGGTTGCCAAAAAACAGGTACATGGCAATAGTAAAAATAGCACAAAGATACAACATGGTTATGAAATATATGAAAAAGAAACAGGAGATGTTGTAAAAACTGGAATAAGTGGGCAAAAGTTAAATGTAAATCAAACATCTCCAAGAGCAAATAGTCAAGTGAATAAATGGAACAAAATAGAAGGTGAGGGAAAATATGAGGCAAGAATTGTTGAAAAGGATATGCAAAATAGATCTAGTGCATTGGAGTGGGAGAGAAATAACACGAATAGATTAAGCAGAGAAGGAAATACATTAAGCCATCATAAACGACCTAAACCGGAATAGTTAAAACATAAGAAAGCATGACATTCCTTAACATTAAGAAAGATGTTAAGGAATGTCATGAAAGGAGAGAAAAATTGAAACTAAAAGAATTTGATTTTGATTATCCATATGAAAAAAATGAAGATTATATTCAAAGTCTGTTGGATGATGGATATGAATATCTTCAAGCGACGAAAAAGGATTATGAAAAAAATCATAAAGCAAGCAGAATCAATTTTAGAATGCAAACAAGATGTATTACTGCATTTGTTGAAAGATTGGTTGAAAAAGTAAATACACCCAATTTTTGGAAAATATTGATTAATTGTGGGAGTAATATAGAAAAGAATGAAAATAAAGTAGTGGGAGGGGTTTATGAAGTTGATTATGAATTGAATATTGAGGAGTTTATGTATTTGTCTGATATAGAAAAAAAGATGATGACATTACAAGTTCTCAAGGAAACTGTAATTAAGGTATTTGAAGAGTTACAGATTGACAGTACTGATTTTGAAAAGGCATGTGAGCAAATAAAAAACTGTAATTATAAAAACGAATGGATATGGAAAAAAAAGAAAAACAAAAATTTTATTGCTGAAATAGTTCTTGTTCATGAAGTTAAAACGGCTCAAATATTTCTTAGAATTTATAAAAATAAGGAATATATTAGAGAGTTCGAAATATTGTCGACTTATCCAGATGAGTTTTATTTTTCACAATATTTGGGAAGAATAAAATGGGTAGATGATAAAACTGTAGCCATTGAACAGAAAAATGGAATCAATTATTTATTAATTGATATAAATAGAGGAATTATAAAAGACTGGAGTGAGAAAGAATAAAATCATATGATTATGCTGAATAAAATGAGCAAAAAAAATATATTATTTGTTGGTTTGGCAATTAGTGCCTTATGCATGACATCTTGCTCCAAACAACCAGATTTCGATGCCAAATCCTACGTTCAATCTTCTCTCGATGCAGAGTATCATGAACAATACGCAGATTATGCGAATCTGATGGAGATCTCAGAAGAGGATGTGAAGAAACAGGTCGTAGAAGATTTCAATGAAAGCATCCGTCAGCAATTTGCTTCTTCCGATAACATCACAGAAGAGGAGATTGCAGCTTACACAGAGAAGATGGCAGAGGTTAAAAAAATGGCGAAGTACAAGGTGCAGGATGAGAAAAAGGATGAGGATAGAAATTACACGGTCAGTGTAAAAGTTGAACCGTCCGATGTATTTCAGACATTGCAGCAGAGTTCCGCAGAAGTCAGCAAGGAAAAGATTGCACAGGGAATGAAAGAAACGGATCCGGGTGTATTTGCATCTGTTTTAACGGAAAGCGTGCAGAAGAGCATTGATAAGAACAGCTATGGAGATCCGGTGACGGTAACTGTAAAAGTGGAAAAGAATCATTCAATATTTGACGATATTGCTTCCGCTAAAGAGAAAAGGGGATAAAAGATGGTAACAAAAAAACAGATAACAAATGATTGGGAGCAACTTTTTCCAGAATTAAAAAAGACTCGATTACTTGAAATGGATAATAGATTAGGACCATTGATAACAGGAATTTATCTAAAAGTAGTTAGAAATATGTACTATACACCTGTTGCTTATGTGCATAATTTATGCAGTGAAGAGTCTAACATAATAACATCATTAGAGTGTACAAGTGAAACAATAGAGTTAGAAAAACATGAAGAAAGATATATGTTTTCAGCAGAAAGGTTAAAAAATAAATTGTTGATTCCACTTAAAGGCGATGTCTCAATAGATAAAATTATAGAAGGCTATAAGTCCTTTTTAAGTAATCCAAGAAGAAAATCATTTGAAGAATATAAAGATATTGCTCTGGTTTGTGGATGGTATGGAGAAAAGAAAATACTTGACGATATTCTCGAATATATTTGGAATAATGTGCAAAAGGATAAAAATCATCCTTTTTTTAGAAATAAAGATAGAGGGGTAGAAGGATGGTTTGAAAAAATTTGCGAGGACTCAAATGATTACGAGAGCCTTCATGAAATATGTGAGAGAGAAATACAAAAACATAAAGTAGAAAAGTTGCCATATAGAAACATTATTTAAACTCAGGTATATAAGAAAATGCAAGTAGAAGAATGTGTAAAAAAATTAAAAAGCAAAGGTATTATTGATTCCAGAGAAATATATATATGCATCATTAAAAAATATAATAGGTGGAATGTTTGGAAGCATAAGAGGATTAGTTTTGTTATGCATATATGAGGATGTTTTATATATTTATCGAGCCAATATTGATAATTCTTATGGCGAACGATTAGCGAAAATTTATATTCCAAATATGAAAAATATCCAAGGAAAAGCCGGATTATTTGGTGGAAAGTTTTCTTTCAAGTATGAAGGACAAGAATATAAATTTAAACTGCCATCAAAGGCCGGAAAATTTGTGGATTTTTTTGTAAAGTAAAAGTATGAGGATAACAGGATGAAAAACTTACAAAAGTATCTAATGATTTTGGGAACGATAATGTTAAGTATTGGGATTAGTGCGTGCTCTAAACAACCAGACTTCGATGCCAAATCTTACGTCCAAAGTTCTCTTGATGCATACTATCATGGAGAATATAAGGACTATGCGAATCTGTTAGAACTCTCGGAAAAAGATGCAAAGAAAGAAATCGAAGAGGATTTTAATGAGAGCATCCAACAGCAATTTGATGATTCCGATAACATTACGGATAAAGGAATTGCTGATTATACGGAAAAACTGTTATTGTAAAAGTATCCGTGGAAAAAGATAATTCAGGAAAATATGGTCTTTCGGATACAGAGATGAATAAGCTGGAAGCAACGATGTTTCCAACAGAATAGGTTAATCTATGAAACTGTTTCAAGTATGAATGATAAAGATCAAAGGAAAAACGTATTGTGTGATTTGGTTATTAAATATCCTGACGTATTATCAGATATCAGGTTGTTTAAGGCGCTGATATTAGATTACATTCCAAATGACAAATTAAAGAAAAATTTACTTATTGGTTGTTTGGAAGAAGATATACCACAGGAGATAAGTTCAATCAAGGATATATCTTCACAACAGATGTACAGATTTGAAGAAAAACTGGCAAAAGCATATGGATGTAACCATATGCTTGCTAATGAAGTTATTGAGATGTGGTATGAGGCATTGAAATGTAAAGTCAAGGAGAAGAAAATGTACTTGGTCAAGACGATAAAAGGTGATATAACGAAAGTAACAGATGTGCAGGCAATCGTAAATGCAGCAAACAGCTCTCTTCTTGGAGGAGGCGGAGTAGATGGTGCAATTCACAGAGCCGCAGGACCGGAACTTCTGGTGGAGTGCAGGACACTTCACGGATGTGATACGGGAGAGGCTAAAATCACTAAGGCATATAATCTGCCATGTGATGATGTTATACATACTGTCGGACCGATATGGAATGGTGGAAGAAATAGAGAAGAGGAACTTCTTGCTAACTGCTATTTTAATTCTATGAAGTTGGCAATGGATAATGGAATAGGGTCTATTGCATTTCCTTCCATATCAACGGGAGCATATGGTTTTCCGGTTGAGTTGGCAGCAAATATTGCAGTACATACAGTAAACAGGTTCTTGCAGGATAATCTGAACAGCTTCGATTTGGTGGAATGGGTGCTGTTTGATACTCATACTGAATCGGTGTATGAAGCTGCGGAAAAATCATACATGGAAGATGAAAGTGATGATTTTGATTTTTGATTAAAGTTTTGATTGAGTATTTTAAAACAAAGATTCGAATTGCGAGGGCATACTTTGGGACTCGTAAAGTCATATACTAAAGACAATCAAAGAGCTGATATCATTTGCAACTAATAAGGGAGTGTGTGATTATGAGAAATAACAGAAATTCTATCGTAGAAAACGTAATTTTGTTTCTGGTAGCTATTGGAGTATTTGCTATCATAGGTGGATTTGCAGGATGGTGGTCTGGTTCTGATGATGAAGAGTATTATGATTATGACTATTCACCATCAAGTTCATACTCGTCACATAGCAGTTCATCGTATAATTCAAGCGACAGCTCAGGAAGCAGCAGTTATACACCAAAGAGCTATTCTTCCGGAAAATATAATAGTAGTAGTTCATCAGAAAGCAGTACAAATTCTTCGGGTAGCAGTACGAACAGCTATAGCAATTCCAGTAGCAGCTCTACATATTCAGGAAGTTCTTCAAGCAGCAGTTCCGGTTCAAAGAAATATTATCATGATTCATATGATGATGGTTATGACGATGTCTATATGGATGGAGACTATGATGATGACAGATACGACAGCGATGATGATTATGCTGCCGGTGTAGATGATGCTATTGATGACGATGATGAGGACTGGTAAAATAGTTGGAGGTGTACTGATATGCCATAGGATGGATATGATGGAGATGAAAGCTTTCCACATGATGGAAAACAGGGAAGATGCGGCTGTGGCGAGGGCTACAGTTGGGATGATAATGATGGCAAAGTCAAAAGAAGGTGGTCAGAGTGAGACTATTTAAGAAAAAGACAGTTACAAAGGCATATGATAAAGAAAATAAGAAACCGGTAATCAAAGCGAGCATATGTAATGGTGAGCAGGTTGCAGGCTTTAAGAACATTCATACAGGTAAGATAGAAGAAGTTATGCTGATTAAGAACCAGGCAGACCTTGATGCATTCAAGAAAATGTATGGAATAGATGGAGAGATAGAGAAGGAATATTAAACGAGGTATATTTATATGCCATACGATGGATACGGTGGAGATGAAGGATTTCCACATGATGGAAAACAGGGAAGATGCGGCTGTGGCGAGGGCTACAGCTGGGATGATAATGATGGCGGCTACAGAGGAGGCTCACGTAAAGGCTCATCCGGTGGCGGAAACGGAACCGGATTATTGATATTTGCAATCTGCCTGGCCACAGCGGTTGGAGTTTTTAATGAGTTATTGGGCGTTATTATTCTCATTGTGTTTGCATTTATTATTTGGACAAAAAATTAAGAAGAAAGGTATAACAGGAAGTAAATAATGGTAAAGAAGATAATGCGTGATCCACTGTTTCTTGCACAGAAATCAGTGGATGCTACAGAAGATGATAAACAGGTGGTTACGGATTTACTTGACACATTGAGAGCAAATCTTGACCATTGTGTTGGAATGGCAGCTAACATGATTGGCGTGAAAAAGAATATCATAGTGGTTGCGGCCGGACCATTCCAGTTTGCCATGATTAATCCGGTGATTACCGGAAAATCAGGAGCTTTTCAGACGGAGGAAGGCTGTCTTTCACTGGAGGGCGTGAGACCATGCACAAGATATAAAGAGATTGAAGTGGATTATCTCGACCAGAATTTCAAAAAGAAACATGGCAAATACACAGGCTGGACAGCACAGATAATTCAGCATGAGGTGGACCATTGTAATGGGGTGGTCATATGAAGCTAAAGAACATATTAATAGTAGTGGACAATATCGAAGAGTCAATCCACTTCTATAATGAACTGTTTGGCCTTAATGTGATTTCGAGACAGGAAGCTAATGTAATAATGTCGGAGGGCCTGGTATTGCAGGATGCCGGAATATGGAAGGAAAGCATGCAGATACAGACTATTCCATATAACAATATGATGGAACTGTATTTTGAAGATAATGATATCGAAGGTATAGTTAAAAAGCTGGAGTCAGGGAGGTATGAGGTCAGATATGCTACAGCACTGACAGAACTCGACGGAGGACAGAAGCTTGTAAGATTTTATGATCCGTCCGGAAACCTTATTGAGGTGCGCACACCATGGAATAAATTTGTGAATAGAGAGTGATTAGGTGTTCAGGTATCTGGATAAATAATCTCGTTTATTTGAAGAGGCTGGGAAAAATGCAAATATTAGTAGACGAAGCTCACATAAGAATCATATCAAAGGACCGAAAAAGCGCACAGAGGAAGATGATGAGAGGTTTGCACAGTCGTTTGAGAAAATGATACTGATGGCAAAATCAAAGGAAGAACTAAGGAACACAGAACGGTAATAATATTTGTATTTTGCCTCGCAATCCGCTATACTATAGCTAAGTATAGCGGATTGATATGCTTTTTGCAGGAAGAGATGCAGGGTTGTAGGAGAAAAAATAAATGATTAAAAACATAGTATTTGACATAGGAAACGTGCTTGTCAGGTTCCAGCCGGACGAGGCAATGCGTGAGATTGGCATTGAAGAAAATAAAATAGCAGCTTTAGCCCATGCAACATATGAAAACCCTATCTGGGTTGAGCTGGACCGTGGTGTAATTCCTGAGAACGAGATAATTGATGAGATGGTTAAGGTGGCTCCACAGTATGAGGCGGATATCAGGAGATTTTTCAAAGAGGGAAAGGCTTTTGTTGTAAAGGCATTTGACTATGCAGCAGACTGGATTAAGGAGTTAAAGAGCAGAGGCTATAAAGTGTATTTGTTATCGAATTATCCAAAGGACTTCTTCGAGCTTCATACGCGCAGTGAACTTAGTTTTGTGTCACTTGTTGACGGCAAAGTCGTTTCAGCTATGGTTGGAATGATAAAGCCTGATGCCGGTATCTATCAGTGCCTGTTTGATAAATATAATCTGAATCCGAAAGAATGTGTGTTCATAGATGACAGACCGGAGAATATCGAAGGTGGCAGAAAGCTTGGTATGGAGGGGATTGTGTTTACAGACTATGAGACCGGAAAGAAAAAGCAGGAGCAGATGCTGATGGCAAAATCAAAGGAAGACTAATAAAGGATTGGAGCATTACAGATGAAGACAGCAATAGTATATGCATCAGTGCATCATGGAAACACAAAA
>OJRX01001582.1_pt1 | contig 22851 bp, 19 predicted proteins | sample 1599301 | NCBI WGS metagenome assembly OJRX01 (sample SAMN04168656, study PRJEB22393) | human gut metagenome | biome: human gut microbiome; feature: stool | host: Homo sapiens | collected 2014-03-17 | reverse complement strand
GTTTACTTCAACGGAGTACAGGTAATCTTCAGCTGGATTCTGATGTTCGCTCTCTATTTCGTGCCTTATGCCCTGATGGTAGGTGAGCTCGGCTCCGCGTTCAAACAGTCCGGCGGCGGCGTGAGCTCCTGGATCCACGAAACGATCGGCCCGAAATGCGCTTATTACGCTGGCTGGACTTACTGGGCTTGCCATGTAACTTACATCGCAAGTAAAGGAAGCGGCGGATTAAAGGCATTAAGCTGGATGGTATTCCAGAACGGCTCCACTTACGACACATTCCCGACGATCGCTGTACAGATGGCAACACTCGCTGTCTTCCTGTTCTTCTGCTGGGTTGCAAGCCGCGGCTTAAACCCGTTAAAGAAATTAGCGACGATCGCTGGTTCCAGTATGTTCGTAATGTCCATCCTGTTCATCTTAATGATGTTCGCAGCTCCGGCAATCAACCCGAACGGCGGTTACCTGTCTGTTGATTTCAGCATGAAGAATCTGATCCCGCATTTTGATTGGAAGTACTTCAGCAGCCTGTCCATTCTTGTATTTGCGGTAGGCGGCTGTGAGAAGATCTCCCCGTATGTAAACAAGGTAGAGGATCCAGCAAAGGGATTTCCGAAGAGCATGATCTTTGCAGCAATCATGGTTATTGTCTGCGCGATCTTCGGTACCATCGCAATGGGCATGATGTTTGATCCGGTACTGATTGAGGAGAATTTTGACTCCTACAACGCAAACGGTTCTTACTGGGCATTCCAGAAACTGGGTGAGTACTACGGTGTCGGCAATCTGCTCATGATTATCTACGCAGCCTGCAACGCGATCGGACAGTTCTCGACGCTGGTAGTCAGCATCGACGCACCGCTGCGTATGCTGCTTGACAACGAGGATGCGCGTCAGTTCATCCCGACCAAGCTGTTAAAGAAGAACAAATTCGGCGCTTACATCAATGGTATCTGGATGGTTGTTATCCTGTCCGGTTCCATTATCCTGGCTCAGGTCCTGGTTCCGAACGCAGATACTGTACTGCGTCAGCTGACCCAGTTAAACTCGGTTACTATGCCGATGCGCTATCTGTGGGTATTCTTCGCTTACTTCATGCTTCGTAAACACACGAACAAGTTTGAACGTGAGTACCGCTTTGTAAAGAATAACGGAGTCGCTCTTGGCTTCGGTGCATGGTGCTTCTTCGTAACAGCAGCCTGCTGTATCTTAGGCATGTACAAGCAGGGCGATATGTATACAACTGTGCTGAATGTCATTACGCCGATTGTCCTGGTAACACTGGGTCTTATCTTACCGGCGATTAAGAAGAGAGAAGGGAAGTCTGCATAATGAATGCTGCAAACGAATTACTGACTTTTATTGAGAACAGCCCGAGTATGTTTCATTCCATCGAGACAATCAAGGGTATGCTGGACGAGGCAGGTTTTACATACCTGCCGGAGTCGGCTCGTTGGGACGTGAAACAGGGCGGAGATTACTATACAATCCGCAACCATTCCAGTATCATTGCGTTTCGCGTAGGAGAGAAGCTGACTGATTATCACTTCCAGATGTGTGCCTCCCACAGTGATTCACCGACTTACAAGATCAAGAGTGTGCCGGAGTTAAATGGTCCGGGCGAGTATCTGCGCCTCGATGTGGAAGCATACGGCGGCATGATCGACAACACCTGGTTTGACCGCCCTCTGACCGTTGCAGGCCGTGTACTGGTAAAAGACGGTCAGGGCGTGAGCGCGAGACTTCTGTACATCGATAAAGACCTGCTCATCATTCCGAACGTAGCGATTCATTTCAACCGTGAGGTGAACAATGGATACAAATACAACCGTCAGGTTGATTTATGCCCGCTGTTCTCTGCCGGTGAGCTGAAAAAAGGCGCGTTTGACGCGATGATTGCGAAAGAGCTTGGTGTGGCAGCGGAGGACATTTTAGGGAAGGATCTCTTCCTTGTAAACCGCCAGCCGGGTACGATCTGGGGGTATGCGGACGAGTTCGTTTCCAGCCCGAAACTGGACGACTTACAGTGCGCTTACGTTTCCCTGAAAGCATTCCTGGCGGCGAAGAATGAGCGCGATGTCAGCGTATACTGCTGCTTCGACAATGAGGAGGTTGGTTCCAATACGAAGCAGGGGGCGATGTCCACCTTCTTACAGGATGTCCTGCACCGCATCAACGGCGCACTTGGCAAGACACCGGAGGACTACTATCAGGCAGTTGCCGGTTCTTTCCTCGTAAGCTGCGACAACGCACACGCCGTTCACCCGAACCACGGGGAGAAGACGGATGCAGTCAACTGCTCCTGGATGAACAAAGGTATCGTCATCAAGGAGAGCGCGAACCAGAAATACACCACGGACGCATTCAGCCGTGCGGTATTTACGAATGTCTGCAATGAGGCAGGTGTTCCGGTTCAGGTGTTTGCAAACCGCAGTGATATTTTAGGCGGTTCCACCCTTGGAAACCTTTCCAACACGCAGGTCAGCGTCCATGCCGTCGATATCGGTCTGCCGCAGCTTGCGATGCATTCCTGCTACGAAACGGCAGGTGTGAAGGACGTTGAGTACGCAATCCGCGCACTGACGAAATTCTACCAGACCACTCTTCAGATTGAAGGGGCAGAACGGGTTTGCTTTGAGTAAATATAGTTAAAAGAGCAGCCGCTCCGCGAACGATGAAATGAATCGCGGGGCGGCTGTTTTGATAGATTGAAAAAAGCTTTTTAAAATTACCTCCGCAGCAGCTCCGGCGCCATCTCCTGAAACAGCTTCGCGAGCGCCATCGCCGCCCGCGAGCGGTATTTTCCAGCGGGCCAGGCGAGCGCCAGATCGAGGAAAATACCATCTTTCCCGATCCGCAGATAGCGGAACTCATCCCGCATGATGCGGCAGGAACGGTAGGTGAATGCGAGTCCGACTCCCTCCCGCGCCATCGCCGCAGCGAAGGAGGCGGAGAGGTAGGTGTCGAGTCCCAGCGGTTCCACGCCAGCCTCGCGCAGGGAGCGGCGGCCAGTCCGTCCGAGGACGGTGCTGGGCGGTCCCAGAATATACTCAAATGGTGCGGTGTCCTTTAGGTCGATCCACATCTGTTCCGGCTCCGATTCACATGGCTTCGCAAACGCCATGACCGGGTGGTCGGCGGTGGTGGCGATCATGATCTCATCCCGCATCAGGAAATCCACACCGTGTTTGATCCGAACCGGCGGCGCGGCTATCAGCGCCAGATCTAAAAGTCCCTCTAAAATCTTATTTTCCAGATCAATACTGTCCATCTCACAGATCTCCACATGAACCCGTGGATACAGGGCATGGAATTTTTTCAGGACCGGCGGCAGCAGGTAGGTTCCCCGGTAGGTACTGATGCCGAAAATGACAGTGCCGCCCTTTAAATTTTCAATATCCGAAGCCTCGCTGCGCGCCTCCTGGTACTGTTGTAAAATCTGTCTGGCATGGAAAATAAATGCCTCCCCGGCAGAGGTTGGACGGACCCCGCGGGCAGTACGGACGAAAATCGGCGTCCCCAGATCCTGTTCGAACAGGCGGACCGCCTGGCTTAAGCTCGACTGCGCCATAAACAGTTTTTCAGCTGCGCGGGAGATGCTTCCCTCGTTAGCGACGGTTACGATATAGTCTAGTTCCTTTAAATCCATGAGAATCCCCCTCACGAGATATCGGAATTTCCGATATCTGGTATAACAAATCTTGTCTTTCTCCTATAACAAAAATAGTATAAGATAAAAACAAGCAAAAATCAATGGCAGAGACTGAAGCAGCGGCTGGAAAATCGAATAGAAATCCGGCGAGGGAACGCAGCTTTGAAAAAGCCTCTGTGGACGATTATAAATAGGAGGAATAAGCAAGATGAAACAGGATTTAATGAAGGGTGTTATCGACATGCACGTTCACACGAATCCAGATCTGCGTCTGCGGGCGTATGATGATTTCGAACTGATGGAGGCGGCGATCCGGGTTGGAGCACGCGCTATCGTCATCAAGACGCATCAGGGAACCACGATGGATCGGGCGTATCTGTGCAACCGCCACAACGAGATTGTACACGGGAAAACGAACAATTTTACGATGTTTGGCAGTATTACCTTAAATAAGGTAGTCGGCGGCATCAATCCGAAGGCAGTCGATGTGGCACTTCGCCTGGGAGCAAAGGTGGTATGGCTTCCGACCCAGTCGGCGAAGAACCATATGCAGAAGATGAACCAGGATCTGAGCCAGAGCGTGGAGGTCGTAAAAGATGGAAAGATCGTGCCGGAGCTTCGTTCCGTGCTGGAACTGATCCGCGACCACAATGCGGTACTGGGAACCGCTCACATCGCACCGGAGGAGATTTTCACGGTTGTGGAAGCTGCACGGGATATGGGAGTAAAAAACATCGTTGTAACCCATCCTGAATGGTGGATTGTAGGCATGAGCCATGAGGATCAGCTTCGCCTGGTAAAGGATTATGACGTTATCTTAGAGCGCTGCTATGCACAGAATATGGGCGGCGGAAAGTATAAGAGCAATCTGGCAGACAACCTGGAACTCATCAAAGAGGTTGGCTATAAAAATGTCATGGTTGATACCGATGGCGGCCAGACAGAAAACCCGCATTGGGAGCTGGCGCTGGCAGAATATATGCAGTATCTGGTAGATCATGGAATTCCGGAAGAACACGTGTACCATATGACACACACTATTCCGGCAAAACTGTTGGGCATCGAAGAATAGGGGGACGCATCATATGTTAAGTGCAGTTTTGGTGGCATCCATTGCGGTTGCCGTTATATTGGGATATAAAACGAAAATCAATACGGGATTTTTCTGTATTGCTTTTGCATACCTGATTGGTTGTTTTGGCATGGGATTGAAAACAAAAGAACTGATTGGCTTCTGGCCGGTCAGCACCATGTTTGTCATCCTGTCAGTATCACTGTTTTACAACTTTGCAGCTGTGAATGGAACCCTTGAAAAGATGTCGGCCAGTCTTCTCTATATGTGCCGCAAGTTTCCGGGCATGCTTCCTTTTGCATTATTTTTTGTAGCAGTTGTACTTTCTGTTATGGGTGCTGCATACTTTACCGTTCTGGCATTCCTGGCACCGATTACCATCCTTATCTGTGAGGAAGCAAAGATGGACAAGCTGACCGGTGCGGTGGCGATCAACTGCGGTGCACTGGCAGGCGGAAACTTCCCCACAGCTTCGCTGGGCGTCGTATTCCGCGGTCTGATTGATACTGCTTATGAAGCAGAACCGGCATTTGAAGCAACGAATTCCTTTGTAGATGAAATGAAAATTTTTGGTTTCGCGATTGTATTTTCTCTGATTCTGATTGCAATTTTCCGCTTCGGTTTCAAGAGCAACCGCGGTATCGGAAAAGGCGTAACGTTCAATCGCCCGGAGCCGTTTGACAAGAAACAGAAAACAACCCTGCATTTAATGATTCTGATGATGGTGATTGTCCTGGTATTCCCGCTCTTAAAGATGGCAGTTCCTGGCAATGAGCTGATTGCAAAAATTGCCGGAAAGGTTGATGTAGGACTGGTGGCATTCTGCTTTACCATCATCGCACTGCTCTTTGATCTGGCACCGCAGAAGGAAGTTATCGCACGTGTTCCGTGGAACACCATCCTCATGATTGCCGGAGCCGGCATGCTTATCGCCGTTGCGGTTCAGGCCGGTACCATTGATGCATTATCTGCATGGATTGGTTCCAATGTTCCGACAGCCCTGATTCCGCTGGCATTCAGCTTTGTAGGCGCATTTATGAGTTTCTTCAGTTCTACAACCGGTGTTGTAGCACCAGCCCTGTTCCCGCTGATTCCGGGACTTGCGGCAGCAACCGGATTAAATCCGGCAGCACTCTTTGCCTGCACGATTCTTGGTGCACAGAGCAGTGCGATCAGCCCGTTCTCATCCGGCGGCAGCCTGATTCTTGGTTCCTGCGGAAACGAGGAAGACCGAAATCACCTGTTCAACCGCCTGCTTTTTGTGGCAGTGCCGATCAGCGTTATCTGCTGTGCGGTATATAACCTGATTGTAGCGGTTGTTCTGTAAGGGAAATTTAATTGAGAAGTTGTTTGTTCGAAAAGCTGTCAGCCTGTTCTGGCAGCTTTCGATAAAATATGAAGATTGGAAGTAACTGTTCAGTAGGTCAGCAGGCAAAAATCCCATTGCCGTAGGCAATTTTTAATGGATTTTTGCGCGTGACTGTGAAGGTACTGAACGGTTACAAAATTACAAACGCAAGGAGGAGAGATGAATCCAAATAAAAAGGAGGATGCGAGCTACCTGCAGACGGTTGGCCGTGCCCTAACTATTTTAGAAATGTTCAGACAGCAGAATACACTGTCTCTGCCGTCGATTGCCAGGGAGCTGGGGGTGGGAAAAACCATCGCCTATCGATTGGTACATACTTTGACCGAAGAGGGATTCTTAATACAGGATCCTTTTACGAAACAGTACTCTTTGGGAGAGCAGGTGCTGATATTGGGATTTTGTGCGGTGCATAGGCTGGATGTTAAACGAATTGCTCACGATTTTCTTTGGAATTTCCATGAGCGCACCAAGATCAGCACTTATCTTACTATTCCGTGTGGGAATCAGAGTTTGTGTGTGGATCGTGTGGTTTCAGATAATACTGGGCGTTTGAGTTCAGTGTTTGTGGGGGGAGTATACCCGTTGTTTCGTGGGGCAAGCAATCGAGTATTACTGGCATTTGCTTCGCCTCAATTTCAAAGCAACTATCTCAATAGCTTAGAGTTGGCAGAAGAGGAGAAGACTCAGCTGAAGGAGGATTTGAAAGCTGCTCGAGCTCGTGGATATGATATTACTCATAACAGGCTGACAGAGGGACTGTTTGCCGTCGGATTTCCTATCTATAACTCAGCTAACCAGCTAGTGGCTGGTCTGAGTGTAGGGGGAGTATATGATTTGGAACGACCAGACGCTGTGGAGAAATATATTCAGCAGGGGCGTCAACTGGCTGTTGAGATCAATAATCAAATGGGCTCAAACTATTACAGTAGAATATCTGATTGATTTGTTGAGATGCAAAGAAGAATGATAATATGAGAAATTCGGACAGAAGAAATACTCTTTTGTCTGGGTTTCTTTTTTTGTTGCTAAAAATATTGACATAAAATTAATCTGTTAGAAAATGATGTAATATATTGACAAGACTCTGACAAGATGCTAATATAAAAACATAATTCCTATCTAAGTAATGTTATTCCTATAATAGGAACATCAAACAAATGAACGATAGAAAGGAGCGTGAGAATCATGAAATACAAAGGTGCTGCAATCCAATATGACTGCCATTTTATGGACAAAGAGAAAAATTTGGCTGATCTGACAAACTTGGTGCGTCAGGCGGCCTGGCAGGGGGCGAAGCTCATTGTTCTGCCAGAAATGTGTGCGACTGGATACTATTTTGATAGCATGGAACAGGCGGCCGAGATGGCAGAGCCCATAGCAAATGGGCAAACGGTACGATTATTGGAGAATTTAGCAAAGGAGTTAGATTGCTATTTGGTTGCAGGACTTCCTGAGTCGGATGGAGAGAGGTTGTACAATTCAGCGGTTCTTATAGGACCGGAGGGGCTGATTGGCCGACATCGGAAAATGCACCATTATGTTCCTGATAGTACATGGGCTAAAACGGGAGATGAACCGGTAAAGGTGTTTAATACTCCTATTGGAAATATAGGCATACAGATTTGTATGGATCTAAGTTATCCGGAAGGACCTAGGTTAAGCAGGCTTATGGGAGCACAGGTTTTGTGTTCGCCTATGAACTGGAACGAGCCATCTATCCCTTCATCTATCTGGCTGACACGTGCTAAGGAAAACGGTATGTATGTGATTGCTTCTAATCGACACGGAAATGAAAAAGGATTCGATTTCTGCGGCGGAAGCGGGATTATTGATCCAGAGGGCAGAGTAGTGGCGTGTCATCCTTATGGAGATGGAATTGCTATGGCTGAGATTGATTTAGAGATGAAGCCGGATCGAAGCGATATTCCTTTACGCCGCCCGAAGCTCTACCGTGAACTTCAGTTACAGCGTTATCCATGGTATCAGAGCCAGTATTACCAAGCATATGCTACGGAGCCATTGCTTGAGGGAAAGCAATTTTCAACGGCGGTATGCAGCATGAAACCGGAGAATCGGGAAGAAGGGTTTATGGCTGTAAAGCAGGCTATCAGTCAAGCTGGGAAGCAAGGAGAGCGCTTGCTGGTTCTGCCAGAACTGGTGCTTGGAGGTGTACCTGATGACTTGCAGCAAGCACAGTGCGTGGCCATTCGAGAGGATGATCCGGTGTGGAAAGAACTATCTTCTCTAGTCATGGAGAATCATGTGGATGTGATTCTGGGCTTTGTATTAGAAGAAAACGGGAAGCTATGGAATGCAGCAGCATGCTTGTGCGAGGATGGTTCTCGACATTACTATCGGAAGAGTCATCTGACTGAGAGGGAAGCACAGTGGGCGGAAGCAGGAGACCGTGCCGGACTGGTCCTTGATCGCCCTTATGGCAGAATCGGTGTACTGTTAGGCAACGAAATTTTTATTACGGAAGTACCTCGATTGCTGGCCAATAGCGGATGCGATATTTTAGCTGTTCCAGCGGTGGAAAATCCGTCGTGCCCTCCTGGTATTCCAGAGGTTCAACAGGAGGTGGAACATTATCATCTTGCTAGGGTAAGGGCTAATGAAAATAGTACATACGCAGTCTTTGCGGCTCAAAAAGGAGTGAGCGGCATATTTGGTCCAGATATGTTCCTAGTACCGCGGAATGAAGTGGTGCTCAACGAGAGCGGATTTGCAGATATGACAATGGATACTCGATTTATATTGTCAGATGAAAGTGGATGTCCAGCGATAAACCTGGTTCGAGAAAAGCCAATGCTTGGAACCAGACATACTACATGGTATGACAAGTTGATAGAAGAAACGGATTGTGTGCTTTAAAAGAAGGGAGAGCCATATGAGCGATAAAAAACATGATGTGAATGCTGTGACAACTGAGCCTAACGTGGAAGATCAGGATTATATTTATACTCCGGTTCCTCAAAATAAGCGGTACGGATGGATTAAGATGTTTTTCGTCTGGTTATGTTGGAATGTAGTAGTAGGAGACCTGGCTACAGGTACGGCGTTAGGATCCAGCATGAAGTTTCGGGATGCTCTTATTGCCCTGTCAATCGGCGATATTATATTAGTGGCGGTCATGATTATGACTGTGTATATCGGTTCAAAAACCGGATTGGCAGCAATGTCATTGATTCGGTTTACCGTAGGTCGGGTAGGAACTTATATTTTCTCGGCGATTATCTGTGTGACCTCAGTGGGTTGGTTTGCCACCCAGTTGGGCTTCTTTGGGCAGATTTGGTCTCAGTATATTCCGATAAGCGTACCGATCCTGGCAGTGCTGGGCGGAATTATGATGGCATCTACAGCGATTAAGGGATTTAAGGGAATGGAGAAGTTAAGCACATTTGCAGCGATTCCGTTGCTTCTGTTTATTGTTTTGGCATTGGTTAACTGTGTAAGATTGATTGGTGTAGATTCTTTGTTCTCTTATAGCCCTGCGGGAAGTCAGATTGGCACCATGGCTACTGGCGTGACCACAGTTATTGGCAGCTGGGCAGCCGGAATGGCTACCGTTCCCGACTGCGGTCGATTTGCAAAGACAGATATCGTAAAGATCTCTATCGTTTGGATCGCTGGTCTTTTCTTTGGTCATTTCCTGCTTCCAATTGCTGGTATTGCAGCTGCTCTGCATCTGGAAACATGGGATTTCGGAGTAGTATCTGATTACATTGGCGTACTGGCAACTGGTTCAGGAATCATTGGTGCTCTGCTTATTACTTTAGCTGCATGGACAACTAACCAGCAGAACCTGTACTCTGCATCCAATGCGACATGCAACATTATTGAAGTGAAGAAAAAGAGCACTGTTACCATTGTTCTGGGCGCGATCGGAATTGCTTTAGGTTTCTGTGGTGTGGTGGACTACTTTGTGCCGTATATGACATGGCTTGGTATTGTAATCCCGCCAATGGCTGCAGTTATGGTGGCTGATTATTTGGTACTGCCTTTGTTTGGAGTAAAACATAATTATAATTATAATGACATTTCGTACGAAAACCTTCCACTTATCAAGTGGCCTTCCGTTCTGGCTTGGGGATGTGGTGTAGCAGTTGCTATTTTCTCTCCGGGCATTCAGGCTATTAATGGTATGGTAGCTACGGTTGTGCTGCATGTGGTATTTAATCTGATGGCAAATAAGAAGAATTAAGGTGGAAGCATTTTGATGTAGAATATAGAAAGGAAGAAAGTTATGGAACATATTAGAATGAAATTGACAGAAGAACATGTCCGTTGGGCGGCTCTTGGTGGATCCATTCTTGGCGGCGGTGGAGGCGGTTCGGCAAAGACCGGAGCTGAGTTCGGAGATCTGGCTGTGCGGTTCAGCCAGCTGGAATTAACCCCGTTGGATCAGATTGATCCGGAAACCGTGGTTGTCACAGCTTCTATGGTAGGGGCTCCTGCCGCACAGGAGAAGTTTGTCTCCCCGGCAGATATGATGCGCTGCGTGGAGCTCTTTACTCAAAGCACGGGTATTCGTCCAGGAGGTATCGTTACTAATGAGAATGGAGGCGGTTCTACGTTCAATGGATGGCTAGAGGCATCCATGCTGGGAATCCCTCTGATAGACGCTCCCTGCAACGGCCGTGCTCATCCTACGGGAGTGATGGGAAGCCTGAATCTTCATCGTGATCCCAATTATATTACTACCATGACCTGTGTGGGCGGACGAAAGGAATTGGGTCGACACGTGGAATGTACAGTTACAGGTTCTATTGATCATTGTTCTAAACTGGTGCGGGCAGCTGCTGTGGAGGCTGGAGGTCTTGTGGCTGTAATCCGGAACCCGGTGAAGGCTTCGTTCCTGCAAAAAAACAGCGCTGTGGGGGGCTTGTCACTGGCTATTGAGACGGGACGCCGTTATTCACAGGGATTAGAAAAGTCGGTAGAAAATGGTGTGCAGGAGGTTTGTGAATTTTTAGGCGGTGAGATATTGGCTCACGGTCCGGTAGAGGAGTATCAGCTGCGCAGTGAAGGCGGCTTTGATGTAGGTATCGTTAAGATTGGTGGATATGAGATGTCTTTCTGGAATGAGTATATGACGGTGGATGGACCAGATGGACAGCGCAAAGGCACATTCCCTGATCTGATTATGACATTTGACAGCCAGACTGGACGGCCAACGCCTACATCTGACTTGAAGCAGGGCCAAGAAGTTTATCTCATTCATGTGGGTTATCAGCATCTGAAGTTGGCGGCTCCCATGTTTGACAAGGACTTATTGGCGGGCGTAGAGAAGATCATCAACCGTCCTATTGTGGATTGTGTGTCATTCTGATAAGGAGATAAGGGAATCTATGCGAAAGACCCCGCCGCCAAAATACTGGCAGCGGGGCCTTTGTAGATAGGACGTCACGGTTCAGTAGGTTTGTGCATTTATTGCGCGTGACTGTGAAGGTACTGAACAGTTACGATAGGGCAAGTATAAGATGGAGGAGATTAAGATGGTGAAGATGAAAGTTGGAGCAATAACCATTGGGCAGTCACCCAGGACGGATGTGGTACAAGAACTGTTTCCGCTGATGGGGGAGCAGGTGGAACTAATTCAGGCAGGTGCATTAGATGGGCTCACTCGGGAGGATATCCAGGCATTTGCACCAGGACCAGAGGATTATACTTTAATCTCACGACTTCGGGACGGAAGTTCGGTTATGATTGCCGAACGACATATTCTGCCCCAGCTGCAGCAGTGTATCGAACGGTTGGAAGAGCAGGGCGTAAATTTGATTCTGTTTTTGTGCACGGGGGATTTTCCGGCTGTGTTTCATTCTAAAGTGCCATTGATTTTTCCGTGCAAGGTGCTTAATGGGCTTGTGCCAGCCTTGTCTAATCGAGGAAAGATCGCTGTAGTGGTTCCAACACCGCAGCACGTGGATCAGACAGAGAAAAAGTGGAATCAGTATGTAAAGGAGAGTATTATTATTCCGGCTTCTCCCTACGGTAGCCAGGATGATTTGGATGCGGCGGCTAGAGCTGCAGCGAAAATGGATGTGGATCTGGTGGTAATGGACTGCATTGGCTATAATATCGGAATAAAAGAACAATTTCAAAAATTGTCTGGAAAACGGGTGATTTTGTCCCGGACACTTGCAGTCCGGGCTATGATGGAACTGCTGTCATAAGGGGGGAAATGCGATGGAACTGGCGGAAATTGGAAAAAATATTTTAACAAACTGCATGAATGTCAAACCGGGGGAGAATGTACTGATAGTGACCGATGATGAGAAGTATGCCATTGGTCAGACCTTGTATCAGGCAGCTAAACTTTTGAAAGCAGAAGCTATGTTAATGACTATGCCTGCTAGAGAGGTGTCTGGTCAGGAACCACCCGCTGTAGTGGCAGCTGCCATGAAAGCGGCGGATGTGGTGATTTGCCCCATGAAAACATCTATTACGCATACACGAGCCAAAATTGAGGCAGCGGAAGCTGGAGCAAGGATTGCTACAATGCCGGGAATCACGGAGGAAATGTTTGCCAAGGGTGCTATGACTGCAGATTACAGTCGTGTTATGGCACTTACAGAGCAGGTGACTGACTTATTGACGAATGCCAATACAGCACGCATAGAGAAAGATGGACATGTTTTAACGCTGGATCTTCGGGGACGGCGTGGAGTATCTAGCCCTGGTGTCTATCGGGAAAAGGGGCAGGCGGGAAATCTTCCTTCCGGAGAGTCCTACATAGCTCCGATAGAGACAGGAGCAAATGGTACGATGGTAATTGATGGATCTATGGTTGGAATCGGTTTATTAGAACAGCCTTTGGAAGTGAAAGTGAAGGACGGGGTTCTTCAAAGCATCCAAGGAAAAGAAGCAGAGAAACTGGAGATTCTCTTGAGAAATAGGAACAATGCTACTCTGTGTGAACTGGGCATTGGAACCAACTATGCGGCCAGACTGATCGGCGTTATTCTGGAGGATGAGAAAGCTTATCAAACGGTCCATATTGCCTTTGGTACTAACGTGGGATTTGGAGGAAATAATCAGGCAGACTGCCATATGGACGGAATTATTAAGAATCCCACATTGTATTTGGATGACAAGCTAGTTATGTTAGATGGAGTTTTCCAGATTTAAGGAGATATTCCAATTGCTGCCTGAGTATTTTGCTCATGAAAGTATTTTTAGGAAACCAAGAGAGAAGGAACGTATAATATGAAAACTTATAAAGTTGGTCTGATTCGGGTGCTGACCACAGAGGACGAGGAATTGCTGCAGCTGCATGGAAAGCTGATAGAATCGTATTTCCCTATGTTCCAGGTGGTGTCACGATGTATTCCGGATCAACCGGAGGGAATTCATGGCGATGAAACATTCGCTGTAGGTGTACCTAAGGTGGTGAATCTTGCAGTGGAACTGTGGAAGGAAGGCTGTCAGGCTATTATTATCAGCTGTGCCGGTGACCCGGGAGTTCCGGAGGCAAGACAGGCCGTACCGATTCCGGTTATAGGAGCGGGATCCAGTACTGCAGCGTTGAGTCTGTTTTTTGGCAGTCATCCGGCTGTGTTGGGGATTACTGAAGATGTACCGTCAGGATATCAGCGGATATTCGGTGATCGGATCGTAGACAATGCAAAGGGAGATGGGGTAGAAAATGTCCTGGATTTGATGACAGACAGAGGATATGAGGCCACCATGAAAGCAGCGGCTGCGCAGAAAGAGATGGGGGCCGATGTGATTGCCCTTAGCTGCACAGGAATGTCCAGTATCCGTATTGCTCCCTCCATCGAAAAGACAGTAGGAATTCCGGTTCTGGATCCTGTTTTGTGTGAGGGACTGCTGACATTGTTTGAGCTATTGAGAAGAGAAAATATGGAGGATTAGGAGTTAGAATAGGAAGCTTCGTCTATACTAAAATATAGGCGGAGCTTTTTTATATGATAGGAAATGTCGTCCTATTGTATGCATAATGATTGTATCTTAACCTAAAGATAGTTTATAATACAAATAGACAGAAGAACTGGCTATTTGTATAAATATTATGCTGGGTACACATACATTCCCAGCAGCTGCTGAACACAGTAAAAGGCAATGGAGGCACCGGATAACCATAGCTGCAACTGTGGCGCAGAAAGTGAATGAGTGAAATTATGAAACGAATTAACAATGTTATGCCAATTATTTCTGGACCCTGTTTTGGTTTTGCCGGAATTTTTGTACACGAATTACGGATCGTACTTGCTAAGCTTGTGCTTTCGGGTAAAAAGCAGGAAGTTGTGGAGGAATAGGATCATGTCAAAAGATGAGTATTTGATTACCGATGCGCCGCTGAAAGCGTTGACGGTTTTTGCAATGCCGATGATTCTCGGCAGTTTTTTTCAGCAGGTATACAATATGGCGGACTCCATTATCGTCGGTCAGTTTGTGGGTTCCTCCGCACTGGCGGCGGTTGGCGCCTGTGCAGCGCTGACGAATGTTTTCATTTGTGTGGCACTGGGGGCTGGTGCTGGTGCAGGTGTGCTTGTGAGCCGCTATTTCGGTGCCAAAGAGTATGGAAAAATGAAAACCATTGTGTCTACATCACTGATTAGCTTTTTGCTGCTGAGCATCATCCTTGGTGTCTTTGGCTTTTGTTTTTCCCATGCGATGATGAGCGGATTACAGACTCCTGCCGATATTCTGGAGGAAGCAGTGCTGTACCTGCGGGTCTATTTTGTGGGCTTTCCGTTTTTGTTCATGTACAATATTCTCTCTACCATGTTCACTTCCATCGGTGAATCAAAAATTCCGCTGGGACTGCTGATCTTTTCATCAATCCTGAATATTGTAATGGATCTTTGGATGGTAGCCGGTCTGGGACTTGGCGTGTTCGGTGCGGCGCTTGCAACTTTGATTGCACAGGGCATTTCGGCTGTGTTTTCACTTTTGATTTTCTTTTACCGGATGCGGCGGTATAAGAGTATCTTTGCCTGGTTTGACGGACAGGAGCTGCGCTCGATGCTTCGGATTGCTGTTCCGTCGGTTCTTCAGCAGTCTACCGTATCCATCGGTATGATGATCGTACAGGCGGTGGTAAATCCTTTTGGCACACAGGCACTCGCCGGATACGCGGCAACGATGCGTGTGGAGAATGTTTTTTCCCTGATTTTTGTGTCCATCGGCAATGCGGTTTCCCCATTTGTTTCCCAGAATCTTGGCGCAAACAAAACCCAGCGCATCAAAAAAGGCTACCACGCAGCATTGGTGCTGGATGTTTGTTTTGCGGCGCTTGCTTTCCTTGTCATTGAAACGCTGCACACGCAGATTTCATCACTGTTCCTTGGAAAAGACGGAACCGCCCTGGCTTATCAGGTGTCTGGGGATTATATGAGATGGCTTGGTTACTTCTTTATCTTTATGGGAATTAAAATGGCGACCGATGGAGTCCTTCGCGGACTCGGAATCATGCGGCCATTCCTCGTTGCCAACATGGTAAATCTTGCGATTCGCCTGACCGTGGCATTGATCGGTGCACCGCGTTTTGGCATTAATTTTGTTTGGCTTGCCGTGCCGGCAGGATGGCTTGCCAATTTTCTGGTTTCCTATGCGGCACTGAGAAAATCCTGGCCGGCTGAGAAAGTGGAGCCATCTCGATAAATTTGGATGTACGGAAACGAAATACATACGTTTGTCTTGTTTGATTTATGAATATCGATTTTGTTAAAAATATGTATTTGCTTTAGAGGAAAAAACGAATATAATAACATAAACTGACAGAAGGAGAAATTTGTGATGAAGAGACAGAAAGGTTTTACACTGGTTGAGCTATTGATAGTGGTGGTTATTATTGGAATACTGGTATCAATTTCAATTCCGATTTTTACGGCACAGATGCACAAGGCGAAGGTGGCGGCAGACTGGGCGAATCTCAGGGCATATTATGCGGAAATACAGGCAGATTATATGTCTACCCAGCAGAGAAATCCGAAGGTTAAACTTTATTGGGAGACAGATAACGCTGATGACTGGCACTCGGTGACTTTTTTAGATGGACATAAGGCTGAGATGAAGGCTGGAACCTGTCTAGTTAATTTTGAGGATACTGAGGATCATAAAGGATATTCAATTGTATATGAGTGTAATAAAGATCATGCAAAATGTTACTTAGGCTTAGGAGCGGAGCATACGAAACCGTAACAATGATATAGCTTGAGAATACATAAGGAATTTCCGGTTCTAATGCTGGACATCCACCCCAAAGTCAAGTATAATAAACTAGAACAGTTGTACGATTATAATAAACGGGTAATCAGAGCACAAGCGGACATCTGATTTCCCGTTTTTGTGTTGCAATGTATCCGGAAGAAGCTGCCGGCGGCAGGTTCTGTAGGTGAATAGAAAGACAAACAGAAGGAGGTACCCTATCCGATGTCAAGAAAAAATCCGTTCGTCATGCCCATCCTCAAATGGGTAGGCGGCAAACGGCAGCTGCTGGACAGCATCAATCCGCTGATCCCGGAATGTTCGACCTATTATGAGCCGTTTATCGGGGGCGGTGCGGTGCTCTTTGGGAGACAGCCGAACAAGGCGGTGATCAATGACTCCAACGAAGAGCTGATCAATGTATACCGTACGATCAAGGAAGATCCGGAAGAGCTGATTGCGGCGCTGAGCGCACATAAGGAACAGAATTGCGAGGAGTATTATTATACGGTGCGGGCGTGGGATCGTGACAAGGAGACGTATCAGACGCGGACCAACGTCGAGCGGGCAGCGCGGATTATCTATCTGAACAAGACCTGCTACAACGGTCTCTTCCGCGTCAACAGCTCCGGCGAGTTCAATTCTCCGTGGGGCAGATATAAGAACCCGAATATCACGAACGAGGCGACTATCCATGCGCTGAATACGTATTTAAATAAAGCGAATATCACGATCAAATGCGGCGATTACCGCGAGGCGTTAAAGGGCATCCGGAAGGGCGCGTTCGTCTATTTTGACCCACCTTATATGCCGATCAGCTCGTCGGCGTCGTTCACGGGCTACACGGCTGGGGGCTTCGGGGAGGAAGAGCAGATCGCATTAAAAGAGCAGTGTGACATGTTGAATGCAAAGGGCATCAAGTTTCTGCTTTCCAATTCGTCCTGCAAATTTATCGAGGATTTATATAAAGATTACATCATCGACCACGTGGATGCCAAGCGCGCGATCAACGTGAAACCGGAGAAGCGCGGGGAGATTCAGGAAGTTCTGGTACACAATTATGAGCTTGATTGACGATAAATGGAGAATTTTATTTGATAAATACCGGATTGAGCGGGAAATTGAGAAACATGGGCGGTTTTACATTACCGCCGACCAGATCCGTGAAGTCAAGGAACCGCGTCTGATGACGAAATTTGATACGCGGGAATCCCTGCCGCGGGTGTTTGGAAAGAAAATTTCGATTCTTCCGGTGTCGCGCGGCGGCTATGTGCTGGGCGAGTTTGACTTATATCAGGATTTTCCGGAGATTCCGTCCGGTATCAAGCGGGTGACGAGCGCGAAGATACCCGATTACTTTGAGTCCATCGACCTTCATGACATCCGTTCGGAAGCCAGCGCGATCAACGTTATGAGCATCACGGGGATTCTGGATGATTTTCTGGGCGAAGATCGCATGGTGCAGACGGTTTCGGGGCGGATGGGGTCTGGAAATTTTGAGTTTTATGTCAGCGACTATCAAAAATCAGAGCTGATTGAGAAAAAGCCGCTTATCCAGGTACAGAATTCGCAGGTCGAGATCGACGGCGGATTTGAAAATGAGAATGTATTTACGCTGATCGAGGGAAAAAACGTCGTCCACAGCAATTTTCTGATCCGGCAGCTCTATTATCCGACGAGACTCTGGGCGGGGAAGATACACAAGCGGATCCGTCCGGTGTTTATGGTGTATTCGAATAATATTTTCCGTTTGCTGGAATATGAATTTACGGATCTGCGCTATTACAATTCGCTGCGGCTGGTACAGGAGCGAAATTACAGCTTAGAGGAAATTGAGATCACGCTGGATGATTTATACGATGTCTGGATACGGACGAAGGTCAAACCGGAACCGCCGGTTACCTTTATCCAGGCGGACAGCTTTTACAAGGTTATTTCACTGGTGGAACGGCTGAACGAGAATCCAATGACGGGCGGGGAGATCGCGCAGCTTTTTGGATTTAAGGAGCGACAGTCGGACTATTATTTCAACGCGTGCCGCTATCTGGGGCTGGCGGAGAAGCAGACGGATGAGGACGGCGTGAAAGTGCATATCACGGCGATAGGAAGACGGCTTTTGAAACTGCCGTATAGGGCGCGCCAGCTCGAATACGTCCGCCTGATTCTGGAACACCCGATTTTCCACGATTTATTTGAAGCTGCCCTTCAGATCGGAGATGTTCCGGACAAGGAGTATGTCGCAAAGAAAATGCGGGAATACCAGGTCTGTGGGGAGAATCTGATCGTGCGGAGGTCAAGTTCAGTGCGGGCATGGCTGTACTGGATTCTGACGCTGGTGAACGAAGGATAGGGAAATGGTGCGGAATTATTATATGTATCCGTTATCATGCTAAGGGGGTAATTTCGTCTCAGATGCGGCGGCGTCCGTGCATGTTATGCCTGACCGTTAGAAAAACAGACCATTTGGACAGAGAATAAAATATAGAAAGTTACAGGACAGCATATGGGCAGACAAGAGCAGACAAATCATCTTTTCAGCAATCGCGATCTGCGGATTCTTCTGGTTCCGCTGATCGTAGAGCAGATTTTAAACTCCCTGATGGGTACAGCGGACAGCATTATGGTCAGCAACGTGGGATCGGCGGCGATCTCGGCGGTCTCGTTGGTTGACTCCATCAATATTTTAGTGATACAGGCATTCTATGCGCTGGCGGCAGGCGGCACGATCGTCTGCTCCCAGTACATCGGACAGAAAGATAAGAAAAATGCGGAGGAATCCGCGAGACAGTTATCTTTTGTGGTGGCGTGCATCTCGTCGGCGGTCATGGCAGTCTGCCTTCTGACACGCGGACCGCTGCTGCTGCTGATTTTCGGCAGCGTCGAGGCGGATGTCATGGAGGCAGCGCAGACCTATTTCTTCTACACGGCGCTTTCGTTCCCATTTATCGCCCTCTATGATGCCGGTTCCTCGATCTACCGGGCGCAAGGAAATACAAGGCTTCCGATGACGATCGCGGTCGTCTCTAACGGGTTAAATATCGCCGGAAATGCGGTGCTTATCTGGGGCTTCCATCTTGGAGTTGCCGGTGCGGCGATTGCCACGCTCGGTTCCCGCGTTATCTCGGCAGTGGTGGTGTTCGCCTTTTTGCACAATCCCAGCCAGGAAATTGCGGTGCGTGACTATCTGCATATCCGTCCGGACGGACGCCGGATTATGCGGATTCTCTCATTGGGAATCCCAAACGGTATCGAAAATGCGATGTTCCAGTTTGGAAAACTTGCGATTCAGTCAACCGTCTCGACCCTCGGGACGATCGCGATCGCAGCCCAGGCGATGACGAATATTCTGGAAAACTTAAACGGCATCGCGGCGATCGGTATCGGAATCGGCATGATGACGGTGGTCGGACAGTGTCTCGGCGCGGGGCGCAAGGATGAGGCGATCTATTATATCAAAAAATTGACGGCAGTGGCGGAGGTCGTCATCATCGCAAGCTGTGCGCTCGTATTTCTGGCGACGAAACCGGTCACGATTCTGGGCGGCATGGAGCCGGAGAGTGCGAAGATGTGTCTCTACATGGTCGGATGGATCACGGTGGTAAAGCCGATCGTCTGGACGCTCGCATTTATTCCGGCATATGGAATGCGGGCTGCCGGGGATGTGAGGTTTTCGATGATTCTCTCCTGCATCAGTATGTGGGCGTTCCGGGTGACGCTGTGCATTTATCTCTGCCGCGTCCACGGCTTCGGACCGATCGCGGTGTGGATCGGCATGTTTACAGACTGGACGATCCGGGGCATCGTATTCACATTCCGCTTTATGGGCCGGAGATGGCTCGCGCATAAAGTTGTATAAAAAACAGAGGGAGCAAAATGAAAATGGAGTTACAAATACTGGATTGGATTCAGCAGATGCGGACGCCGGTGGGCGATGTCTGGATGGTGTTTATTTCGCGGCTTGGAAATGCAGGAATGATTTGGATTCTGTTTACATGCCTGCTGCTTATGATTCCGCGGACGAGAAGATGGGGAGCTGCGCTGGCGGCAGCGCTCTGTCTGGATGCGATCATCTGTAATATCTTACTAAAGCCTATGGTTTGCCGGATCCGTCCGTGCGATGTGAACCAGACAGTTCAGCTGCTCATTGCCCGCCCGGCGGACTATTCCTTCCCGTCGGGACATACGGCGGCTTCGTTTGCTGCAGTCGCGGCTCTGTACTTTGCCGGGGCGAAAAAATGGTGGAAAATCACGCTGCCTCTGGCGATCCTGATGGCGTTTTCAAGAATGTATTTATATGTGCATTACCCGACCGATGTTTTGGGCGGCATGATTGTGGGATGCGCGGCGGGGTATTTTGGAAACCGGCTGGCGGCGCATCTGATACGGTCCTGGAGACAGAAGATGAAAAAACCAGAGGACAGAAAAAATAGATAATTTTATGTAAGAAATGCCAGAAGTTACTGTTCACGTATGCGTGTACAGTAATGCCAGAACACCTGTAATTGCCCCGTTTTTCTCTTGATATCCTTTATTTCCGATGGTATAATCTATAATCGAAATAATTTCTTTTATGATAGAAAAGGGATGATTATGATGGGGTTAGACCAGAATCAGTAATTTTATTCATTGTTAAAAGGTACGGTGTGATCTATCGACTCCAAAGCTTAGGATGATAGGAACTGCGTTTTTTGATGATGAGGTACCTGGAAAGAGACCAGGGATAGAGTGATGGAGGAGAAAGACATGTTAAATTACAAGAAATATAAGAGAGTTCCGGTGGTAGATTACCCGGAGCGTGAGTGGCCGAATAAAGAGATTGAGAAAGCGCCGATCTGGTGCAGCGTTGATCTGCGCGACGGCAACCAGGCACTGGTTGAGCCGATGGTCGTAGAGGAGAAGATCGAGATGTTCAACCTCCTGGTAAAACTTGGATTTAAAGAGATCGAGATTGGCTTCCCGGCAGCTTCCCAGATCGAGTACGATTTCCTGCGCCAGTTAGTAGAACGCAAGCTTATCCCGGACGACGTAGTTGTACAGGTTCTGACCCAGTGCCGCGAGCACCTGATCAAGAGAACCTTCGATGCCATCCAGGGTATTCCGAAGGCGATCGTACATATTTACAATTCGACTTCTACCTTACAGCGTGAGGTTGTATTCCATGCAGACCGCGAGGAAGTAAAGCAGATCGCGATCGATGGTACCCGCATGGTAAAGAAATATATGAAAGATTACGACGGAAAAGTAATCCTTGAGTACTCTCCGGAGAGTTTTACCGGAACCGAGCTTGATTTTGCACTGGATATCTGCACCGCTGTACAGGAAGAGTGGGGCGCAACTCCGGACAATAAGATCATCATCAACCTTCCGGCAACGGTTGAGATGACGACTCCGAACGTATACGCAGACCAGATCGAGTGGATGAACAAGCATTTTAAGAACCGTGACAGCATTATTTTAAGTATCCATCCGCACAATGACCGTGGTACCGGCATTGCAGCGACCGAGCTGGCTCTCTTGGCAGGTGCAGACCGTGTCGAGGGTACACTGCTTGGAAACGGCGAGCGTACTGGTAATATCGACATATTAAATATCGCTTACAATATGTTCTCCCAGGGTATCAACCCGGAGTTAAATCTGGAAAATGTAAAGGAGATCACCGAGGTTTGTGAGCGCTGCACAAAGATGGCCGTTGACCCGAGACATCCGTATGCAGGCAAGCTGGTATTTACCGCATTCTCTGGTTCCCATCAGGATGCAATCAGCAAGGGTATGCAGGCGCTGCAGAAGAGAAACGACGGCATCTGGGAGGTTCCGTAACTGCCGATCGATCCGAGTGATATCGGACGCGAGTACGAGCCGGTTGTCCGCATCAACAGCCAGTCCGGCAAGGGCGGCGTAGCCTTCGTCATGGATTCCTTCTACGGATTCCGTCTTCCGAAGGGAATGCACAAAGAGTTTGCTGACATTATCCAGAAGATTGCAGAGAAGCAGGGCGAGGTAGCTCCGGAGCAGATCATGGACGAGTTCCGTGCAAACTACCTGGACAGAAAAGAGCCGATGCACTTCAAAAAATGCCAGATCACAGACAAGGAGTACGAGGGCGGCGCATTCGCAACCGTTGCAACTCTTACCTTTACCGCTCATGACACCGAGCGCACCGTTGAGGGCGTAGGTAACGGACCGATCGATGCGGTACAGAGAGCGATCGAGGAGGCACTTGGCATCGAGATCCGTGTTCTGGACTACAACGAGCATGCACTTCGTTCCGGTTCCGGCGCACAGGCAGCGTCCTACATCCATCTGATGGATGTAAAGAGTGGCCGGGCAACCTACGGTGTCGGCATCAGCTCCAACATTACGAGAGCATCTATCCGCGGTATCTTCAGTGCGGTAAACAGATTGTTTTACTAAAAAATAAAATGAATCAATTCAGAGTGACTGCTTGTGTGTGGACAGTCGCTGGTTTGGGCGGTATGCAGAAATGTGTGCCGCTCTTTTTCTGCCTGCCCGTGAACAGTAACAATTGAGTTACTGTTCACAGGTAGGCACTTTTGGAACCGAAAGTGCCGTAAGAAAACGTGG
>OJRX01001532.1_pt1 | contig 23524 bp, 27 predicted proteins | sample 1599301 | NCBI WGS metagenome assembly OJRX01 (sample SAMN04168656, study PRJEB22393) | human gut metagenome | biome: human gut microbiome; feature: stool | host: Homo sapiens | collected 2014-03-17 | reverse complement strand
TTGGCAACTTATAAAAATAAGGCGGAAGAAGCAGAGTCCAAACTGGCAACTACCTTTCCCAGGACTTCTTCTCTCACTGCAGCTTTTTCTTCTTTATTTTCAGAAGTAGTTTTTACAGCTGCCTCATCAGCAGAAAAAGTATCTTCTAATTTTACTTTATCTTTATTTTCTGCCATTCACAAAACCTCCTCACTTTATTTTTGAGACTCTTCTTATCTTATGAATCATTACCATTGACTCAAAAATTTAATCATCATCCTTTTCCAAGAGTTGATTTAATTGATGCTGCATGAAATACATCATCCCTACTACTTTTTCATACTGCATACGGGTAGGCCCCAAAACAGCCATAGATCCAATCACTTTGCCATTGGCCGTAAATTGCGCCCGTACCACAGATAAATCTTCAAAATTCTTAAATGCATTTTCTGTACCTATATGGACCGCAATCGGACGATCCATAGTGGAGAGAAGCATGCTTTCCAGTATATCCCGCTTTTCCAATAAATTCAATATATCCTGCATTTTCTCCACATTTTGAAACTCAGGCTGCTCAATCAACTGTGACGCACCGTCAGAATAAACCTGTTTCTGCGTTTTCACTGCCTCCTGCATAGCTGCAAAAATATGTATATAAGGGGATAAATCTCTTTCCACGTCTTTTTGGAAAGACATAATAAACTTTTCATCCACACGCGCCAAATCCCGTCCATGAAGGAAATGATTCAATTTATCAGCAAGCAACTGCATCTCATCAAAAGATGAATCATCAGGAATCTTTATAATTGCATTTGACACTTCCCCCCCACCGGTAACTACAAGAAGAATTGCCCGCCTGCCATCTAAAGGAAGAAAACGGATATAATTCAATATACTTTGTTGTCCGGAAGAGGCTGCTACTGACAATGAACGCGTAAGCATTGACACAACCTTAGCCATATTTCGAAATATCTCATCTACCTTTGCCACGTGACCAGTCAATGCCTCCACAAGGAGAGACTCTTCTTCAGGAGTCACAGGAGACGGCTGCATAAGCCAATCCACATAGTACCGGTACCCTTTAATAGAAGGAACCCGTCCCGCGGAAGTATGAGGCTGTTCAAGATACCCTTCATCTTCCAAATCCTGCATTTCATTGCGAATAGTGGCACTGCTTACGCCTAAATCATATTTCCGTGCAATAGTACGGGATCCAACCGGCTCAGCCGTAGAAGAATAATCCTGAACAATAGCCCACAGCACTCTTCTTTTTCTTTCAGTCAGTTCATTGAGTCCGTCAAAAGCATCATTCATTGTCCATTTTGCCATCTTCATCACCTTTATTAGCACTCACTCATATCGAGTGCTAAACTTACGTTATTAGTATATTCTTGCCCCCATGAATTGTCAATACGTTTTCATCGGAGATTAAATACATCCCTCTCACAGTATGATATTTTGTGCTAGTCCACCACTTTCGCTACTCTGCTTAAAGGGCAGGTATTATCAGCCTTAGAACGCAAATAATACCTGCCCTTTATATTTAGTGTCTTTAGACTGTGCCAGGCATGAGCATGGCACAGAAAACCACCCGCTATGCGGGTGGAAAATAAATGGTTATACCAATAAAAAAATCACAATCCGGTTTATATAATAGAGGAGTCCAAGCCACTATTTATAAAAAGGAGAGTGATTTTTTTGTCCAGCAAAGCAAATGCATTGGCACATACGAAATGGATGTGCAAGTACCATATCGTATTTACACCTAAGTATAGAAGAAAGATTATATATAATCAATACCGAAAAGATTTAGGTAAAATACTAAGGGAGCTATGTCGGTATAAAGGAGTAGAGATACTGGAAGGACATTTGATGCCGGACCACGTACATATCTTGGTGAGCATACCACCGAAAATAGCAATATCCAGCTTTATGGGATATCTGAAAGGAAAGTCCGCCCTGATGATGTTCGAAAGACATGGAAACTTAAAATACAAATTTGGGAACAGGCACTTTTGGTCAGAAGGATATTATGTGAGTACAGTAGGATTAAATGAACAGACAATACGAAAGTATATAAGGGGACAGGAAAAAGCAGATATGATAAAAGATAAATTGAGTATAAAGGAATATGAGAATCCATTTAAATCGTAAGGATTACCCCTTTAATGGGTAGCGGAGTAAGAAGGACAAAGTGGCTTGAACAAAGTGAAAGCCAGCGCCTTGAGACGCTGGTCATAGTGATAAGGGCTTATAGCCCTACGACAAACCACCCGTTTTACGGGTGGTTTGTGATTTTTCTCATCTCCTACAATTATAATTCGACGGATTCTCCTGGCTTCACAACTACAACAGAAACATTTTCCCGCGCTGCCGCCTTCTTAAATTCTTCAGGATTTTGTGAAATAACAGGCCATGTATTATAGTGGACGGGAATAACTTTTTTCGTTTTTAAAAATTTCGCTGCCAAAATCGCATCTTTGGGTCCCATAGTATAGTTATCACCGATAGGAAGAACAGCATAGTCAATATCAAAAAGTTCCCCAAAAAGTTTCATATCGCCAAAGAGTGCCGTATCTCCGGCAAAGTAAAGTGTCAAACCATCATTGAAGGACAGTACAAATCCGCAAGGAATACCGCCTGCCACACCACAGCTGTGGATGGCCTGCACCATTTTCACTTTACCGAAAGGCACCGTAAAAGTTCCCCCAAGGTTCATGGGCTGGAAATTGATTACGGTTTTCGGAAAAAGTCCGATGACTTCAGGAATAGCGATGACTTTTGCACCTGTCCGTTCCGCAATGGCAATAGCATCTCCAAAATGATCCGCATGGGCATGGGAAAGAAAAATATAGTCACATTCTACTTTGCTGGCAGCTTCTTCGGCAAGTCCATTCCCGGTGAGGAAAGGATCAAAAAGCAGTTTTTCCTTTCCTGTGTCAATCTGGAAGCACGCATGTCCCAAAAATATAAATTTCATTTTCATCACTCCTTTGATCGAATATAAATATGGACACCATGAACAATTATGACAGCATATTCTTTCTCACCATAATTTCCTTAATAACTTTTTGCGCCACATCAGTCAAGAGAATTCCACGACGCATACTGGTCTGCTGCATTTTATGATAAGCTTCTTCATTACTGATATGATAGTAATCCATCAGCAGCCCTTTGGCGCGGTTAATGATCTTGCGTGATGCCAGTTCCCTCTCCATTTCTTTCACACGGTGTGCTATTTCATGTCTGCTGCGATACTGACTGACAGCAATCTGAAGTGCAGGAAATAAATTTCTTTCTTCTACCGGCTTCATGACATAGCCAAAAACATGGGATCGTTTCGCTTTCTCCACCGTCTCCGCATCACCATAAGCAGTTAAAAGGACAACAGGCGCCAGATCATCATGGGCAATCAGTTTTGCAGCCTGTAATCCATCAAGCTTCGGCATCTGTACATCTAGAATCACGAGATCCGGTTTTTCCTCTTTTACCAGTTCCAAGGCACGCACGCCATCTGCACATATACCGACCACCTCATGCCCTGCCTCTTCTAATATTTCTTTTAAATCCATACATATAATCGCTTCATCATCGGCAATAACGATACGATATGTTTCACTCATCTTTTGTTCTCCATAATCGATAAAGGGATTCGGATATGGGCTTCTGCCATATCTCCTTTATTTTTCAATATAAAAGAACCATTTAATTCTATTTCTACTAAGGTACGGACAATCTGCAACCCCAGATCGAAAGATTTCGTACTGAAATGTGTATCTAAGATATGCCCATTATTTTTCACACAGGTATGGAGCATACCATTTTCTACAGAAGCACTTACAATAAGTACACCGTCTTCCATACCTTTAAAACCATGGGCAATAGAATTATGAATTAATTCACTTGTAGCAATAGCCAATGGAACCGCTTTTTCCGAATTAATAAGCAGCTTCATTTCATTATTCGGCCGTACTAATTCGATAGGGCATACTGCCAGACTGTCGACAGAAAGCCGGCAGATTTTATCCAAAAATACATTCCAATTCACATGGTCCCCGCTTTGGCTCGCCAAAACATCATGGATTTGGGAAATTCCCAATATGCGGTTCACCGCAACTCTCAATGCCTCTTTCGTATCAGTATCTTTTGCCCGGCGCGCCTGCATCCGAAGTATCCCGGCAATAGTATTCAAAGAATTCTTCACACGATGGTGTATTTCTCGAATAACGGAGTCCTTCACCATAATCTGTCGTTCCTTTTCACGGATTGCAGTTACATCACTTAAAAGAAGGATCGTGCGAGACACACGGCCGCCGGAAAGAATAGGCATTCCCCAGGCAGACAATATCATATTCCCGGATACTTCATCGCCATATGCCGGCTTTTTCGTTTCCATAATTTTATCCACCAATGGCAGATGAACCATGGAATGCCCAATGATTTCTTTCCGTTCCACCGTTTCCTTATCAAGAACAAAATATAAATCATCCGCCATATCATTGGCATACATGATACGTCCTACGGAATCAAGGATAACCATCCCATCCTGGGGACGAAGATAATGGTACGCCCCTTCTTCCATCGGCACTTGGAGCATCATATAAGCCGTATCGGTAAGAACCTGCTGCTGAAACTGGGAATTAGACAGAAAAGCAGCCACAGCAAAAGGAATCCCGGCATTATCAAAAACAGGATATGCTGTCAGCGCTACCAACCGCCCTAAATCAAGTTCCTTTCGTCCAACGACTTTACTGCCTGTAGAGAATACATTTTCCACAAGAGTAAATTCCTCATCTAAATAGGCATCCCCTCTGTCAAAAAAGGTATTCCCCATGGAATAAGAAGGCTTTGCCGCCAAAAGAACTATTTCTACACTTTCATTTTTTCCTTTTGCGCAGATGTAAATTTGATTTTTGGAAATATCAGCAGCGAGCTGGAGAGCTGCTTCCATATGATCCAAAATACGAATCTGCACATCCGTAAGATTCGTCATCTCGCGGGCCAGCGAATAGAGCTGATTCATAAGTACCGCCTGTATTAAATTACCTTTAAACCTTCCCCCGTTCTGCCAGAAAGGGAAGGCGTGGATCTGCGTTCAATGTCATTGGCGCAAAATCCCCCTTTTGCGCCATGTAATACGCCCGGCAGCCAATCATAGCGCCATTATCCGTACAAAGCCCGGGGGCAGGACTGCATATACGAACATTTCTTTTCAGACAGTTTTTCTCCATTGCTTCACGAAGTCCGCTGTTCGCCGCGACGCCGCCTGCTAAGGCTACTGTTTTCAACTTCGTTTTATCCAAAGCTACCATTGTCTTTTCAAGCAATGCGTTTACAACCGCTTTTTGGAAAGAAGCAGCTACATCTTCATAAGAAACAGGAACCTTCTTCATCTCTTTCGCATGAATGTAGTTAATCACAGCAGATTTCAATCCACTGAACGAAAAATCGAAACTATGTTCTTTCCTCAAGGCCAGCGGGAATTCTATAGCATTAGGATTTCCCGCTTTTGCCAATTTATCGATATAAGGACCGCCGGGATAAGGATACCCCATGACCCGTGCAATTTTATCAAAAGCTTCACCGGCCGCATCATCTCTCGTCTGTCCAAGAAGTTCAAAAGTATTGTAGTCACGAACAACAACAAGCATAGTATGTCCACCGGAAACGACAAGCGATAAAAAGGGAGGTTCCAAATCAGAATACTGGAGAAGGTTGGCAAAAATATGTCCTTCCATATGGTTCACCGCAATTAACGGTTTTCCTAAAACCCATGCTGCCGTCTTGGCTGCAGCTACGCCCACCAAAAGAGCACCCACCAGCCCCGGCCCTTGTGTAACAGCAACAGCATCGATATCCTCCCAGCCGGCTCGGGCTTCTTCCAGTGCTTCAATAGCCACAGGAAGAACGTCTTCAATATGGTGTCGGGATGCAATCTCGGGCACAACGCCGCCAAATTTTTTATGTATAGGAACTTGTGTGGAAATAACATTGGATAAAATCTTCCGTCCGTCTTCGATAACAGCGCAGGAAGTTTCATCACAACTTGTTTCAAACGCTAAGATTTTCATTTTATCTCCTTACACCTTCCGGGACATAATATATCCATTTTCACGGGGCAGTTCATAGACATCCTGTCTTACGCTGACCGTTTGAAAATTATATTTCCTGTATAGCGACTGGGCAGGCAGATTACTCACACGAACCTCGAGAAAAATGACTTCCATATAACGCTCCGCAGCTTCCTCCAACCCCTGCTTCAATATTTTTTCCGCTGCTCCCATACGACGATACTCAGGAAGCACACCTATATTCATTAGCTGGGCTTCATCAGCAATAAACCAAAAACATCCATATCCAATAACTTTTTTGGCAAGTTTTGCAATGAAATAACAGCTGTGTCCGCCCTTCATATCATTTCTTATAGTTTCTTCACGCCAAGCATCAGAAAAAGAAACTGTCCCAATTTGATAAATATCGCTGATATCCTTTTCTTCTGCTTTTATAACTATTAATTCATACCGTGAAGTTTTTCCCATAAAACCTCTGCCTCACTTCTGCGAATATAATTTGGCATAAGCTGAAGGGGATCATCAATTTGTCCTTTTTCCCATCGGACAAATGCGGCCATCGCCACTGAAGAGGCACGGGCACAGCAATTATGGGGTGGTGCCACCTGTATCCCTTCTGCAAGAAGCTTTTCCCGATACATTTCTGCACCTTCACCTACAGCAAGAATCGGTCCGCCATGGCTGGCTGCTGCTTTAACCACTTCATCAATAGAGGCTGCTTCTGCGGGTGCTTCCTGCCATATCTCATCAAAAGAGCCATACATCGCCGCATAAACGTTTCCACGCTGGGCATCCAGCAGGGGAAGAATAAAAGCTCTCGCGCCAACCAGATTCCATACCAGCGCTTCCAGGGTATCTACGCCGATAAGCGGAACTTTCCATATATAAGCTGCTGTCTTTGCGGTAGCAAGTCCGATACGGAGACCGGTAAACGACCCCGGTCCTTTGGCAGCGGCAATGGCAGTAATCTCCTTTTGATCCACTCCTGCATCTTTCAGTATTTCATCCATATGTGGTATGAGCTGTTCTGAATGGGTTAACCTTTTCTGTACTGTCCACTCGGCTACAAGCTTGTCCTTCTCCGCCAGCGCACAACTGAGAACAAAAGAAGAGGTATCAATGGCAAGCAACATACTTTATAATCTCCTTTACAACTGATTCCGGAGCGCCTTTTCCCCAGCACAGGGAAATATGGCGCATAGTCTCATTGATTCTTTCTATATGGACAGTAATACTTTCCGGCGGCAGCAAAGCAGGAAATACATCCGCCCACTCTACGACTGTCACACCACCGCTGCTGTACTCCTCCCATCCGATATTATATAAATCTTTTTCGTCACCCAACCGATAAAAATCAAAATGCTTCAGTGGCAGTACCCCCTCATAATAATTCATAATCATAAAGGTAGGACTGCCAACCGCATCATTGATACCCATTCCCTTAGCCAGCCCCTGTACAAAGTGTGTTTTTCCCGTACCAAGGTCACCATTTAAGGCGATAAACAGATCATTCACTGCATGAGCGCCAATCCACTCACCAAAGGCCATTGTTTCTTCTTCACTATGAGTTGTCAAATTCACTTTATCCATGAAGCCACCTCATTAATTCATCAAAGCGCATCATGCCGATTCTATATCCTTCGCCATGAAGCACACGAAGTTTGGCAGGGTTCCGTTCTGCCCGGCTGACTTTCACCGGATTTTCAGGACGGAAAATAAAAACATCTCCCTCTTTTTCCATCTGTAAAATCTTTTCCAGCCGTGCATTGTACCGTTCCGGAATAGTACACATGGAATCTACAATGGCAGGATATTTTCTTCCCCACACGGCTTCTGCCATCTTCCTCAAGAAATAGGGCATCTGCCTTTTTCTGTAGGAAATCGGCCGTGTCAATATATATACAGATTTTTTTACAGGAAAAGGAAGTTCATCATAAAATGGAACAAGTGGTATGGCAAGTCCGCCATCCACATAAGGAATGCCATCTATTTCTACAGGCGGCGAAAGAACAGGAATGGATGCACTCGCTTCTACGGCTTTCACAAAGTCTTCCTCACTGCGGCTTTTGTTTGAAATATAACGTGCCTTCCCTGTTTGTCCGTCGGTTACAACAGCATACAATTCAGTATCTGATGCACGATATGTTTCCATGTCCATAGGATCCAGTTCATTTGCCAGCTCGCCAAACATGAATTTAAAATTGAAATAGTTCTTTTCTCTGAGAAGATGTTTTATTCCCATGTACCGCGGATCATTACAATAAGTCGTATTGATTCGGATATTGCGTCCTTTTTGTCCGGACATATAACACATTCCCTGCATGGCTCCTGCTGACGTACCAACTACCTTCCGGAAACGGAGCCCTTTTTCAATAAATACATCTAAAACGCCTGCCTCAAAAACACCTCGCATAGCGCCGCCCTCCAGGACAAGGGGAATGTCCATCGGTACATAAAAATCAAACGAATTTATCTTTTCTGTCATACACCTCACGGCACTATACTGCCTTTATCCCATAAAATTTACTTCTCTTCTTCCGTACGAACAGACTGCATTTTTACAGCGTCAATTTTCGCACGAATTATTTCTTCATCACCAAGATAACCTACATGATCAACTGTAAAGTCCTCATTCAAATGGTATACAAGTGGCACACCTGTAGGAATATTCATACCGGCAATTTCATCATCAGAAATATCTTCCAAATACTTTCTCAGAGCACGGATAGAGTTTCCGTGGGCTGTAATTAAAACATTTTCTCCCAATTCAATTTTAGGCTTGATTTCCGATTCAAAATAAGGTGCTACACGGGCCACGGTATCTTTCAGGCATTCCGTCAGCGGCAGCTCCACAGTTCCTTTATACCGCTGGTAAGGCGCCTGTTTTGCAGGATTTCGTTCATCATCCTTCGGCAAAGCCGGCGGCCGCACATCATAAGAACGGCGCCAAAGATGGACTTGGGAGTCACCATATTTCTCTGCTGTTTCCTTCTTGTTCAAGCCTTGGAGCGCGCCGTAGTGACGTTCATTCAAATGATAATCTTTTACCATGGGAATCCATGCCAGATCCAGTTCATCAAGAACAGTATAAGCAGTATGGATTGCCCGCTTTAAAACAGACGTATAGCATATGTCAAAATGGTAATTTTCTTCTCTCAAAAGTCTTCCTGCCTGATGGGCTTCTTCATACCCTGTTTCTGTCAAATCTACATCCGTCCAGCCGCAAAACAGATTCAGCTTATTCCACTGACTTTCTCCATGTCTGATTATTACGAGTGTATGCATAATTCCTCCTTATGAACGAAAATGGTCATACCCTGCTATTGTAAGCAGTTTTATACTATTTTTATCTTTAAGAAATACCTGCCCTTTCCCTGCTTTCGTGACATGTCCGATTCCGGTCACACCACCAATACCCTTTACATATTCCCAATTCTTTTTAGAAATCGTACCAACCAATTCATAGTCTTCTCCACCATTAATGGCAAAATGGAAAGGCTCTTTTCCACAGTCCTGTCCCCATCGGCAAAGTTCATCAGACAGAGGAATCCGTTCTTTTTCCAATTCTATCGTCACCCGGCTTGCCAATGCTATTTCATTGATTTCCCGCGAAAGACCGTCAGATACATCATTGAGCGAAGAGGCTCCACTTTCTCGAAGGATCCGGCCAAAATCTATCTGCGGTTTCGGTCTTTGATGCCGGATTGCCAACATAGGGTATTCTTCTTTCTTACCATCTAAGAGGATAGACAATCCTGCTGACGAATCACCAAGCGTTCCTGTGACAAAAACGATATCTCCCTCTTGGGCACCGCTCCGCTTTACCGCTTGATTTTCAGGAACGATACCTACTATCGTCCCTGTGAGAATAACCCCCTGTTTTGAACCGGTGATGTCTCCGCCAAGAAGATTGACGCTGTATTCGCGGCAGCATTCACGGATTCCATCATAACAGGATTCTATCCACGTAATAGACAAATCCCCTGGAAGCGCAGCAGATATTACGAAAGATACCGGTTCCGCCCCCATGGCCGCCATGTCACTGAAATTCACAGCACACAGATGATATCCCGTATCAGCGGCAGACATCGTTCTTTTTGTAAAATGAATTCCTTCCACCATAGTATCCGTGGAAATCACCTCATCGTATCCGCAAGGCGTTATAAATACAGCTCCATCATCACCTGAACCCAACTTGACCAATTCAGGTCGGTAAATAAGATCATGGGCAATACGGTGAATACATTCAAACTCTCCGATATCCCGCAAAGTTTCTTCCTTCATCACTCCAAAATTTCCACGCCAAGCTTTTTCATTGCATCTATTGCTGCCAAATGGCCGTTATAATCCACATAACCAAGACCTTTGACAAGAAGCGTGACCTTATGCCCAGCCTTTATTAACTCAAAAACCGTTTCTTTAACACAATATTCAGAAGCAATGCCACCTACATAAACATGGTCTGTCACCATTGTGCCAAGTGGAATCCCTTTTTTATTTATTCCATGGAAAGCGGAATATTCTTCAACAATATCATCCATTCCTTTATGAAAAATATTTTCTTCATTCGGGCGATTTTTAACATCGATAATATCCGCAAAGAAATGTCTGTCCAAAGCAGAACCTTTTTCCCCGGCGACACAATGAATCGGCCAGATGCCTCCATTCACCTTAAAAGACCTGTTTGCCGGGCTGTGCCAATCAGAAGTATACAAAACTTCCATCTCATGCCTATTTATAAAATTAATAAGGTATGCCACCGCCTCATGACTTCCGCTGCATGCCAATGATCCATCAATAAAATCATATTGGCAATCAACAATCACTAAAGAATCCATACCCGCCTCCTTTATTGCCCATTTTATTTTATTTTAACAGGTTTCACCGGCCATGTAAAAGTGACTTCCCATCAGAGAATATATTCTTGCCAAGTTTTTTTCTGTTTCTTGCGTCAATTCTTTTTTATGGGTATACTTTGTAAGTACATCATTATTGAAATTGTCAGTTAAGGAGATGGAAGATTTGGACTTTATTACCACCCTCGCTTATTTTCTGAATGTAGGCGTATTCAGTGCTGTTATCTCTCGTTTTTCCGGTGCGCCTATATCCATCCTTGTATGCTGTGCTGTTCTCTACGTTGGTGCTACACCTTTGGAGACAATCGGCATAATGCTTACTTATCTCGTATTTATGCGTCTGACTATTTACACACAGAAAAATCGGGTAAATTTCAAAAAGATGGAAGTATTTCCGGGATGGAAAATTATCCCTGCAATTGCCCTTATTTTAATTTCTCTTATTCTCTATCCCTTTGCAGGTCTCGCTATTTTCCTTCTCGTATTCATGGCTGAAGTACTGGCAAAGATGCGGATGAAAATCCCAGAAGAACACCGTATGGAAAAAGACGAACTTATGCCATACATCATCGGCGGCGCAGTCCTTATGACGCTGTCCATGGTTGCTGTAAAATTTATCCCGGAAACTCTTTATTATGGATTGGGCGGTTTTGTTATCTTAGCCCTCTGTGCATTCTTCTGGTGGATCGGTAATGACCGCGATCGTTTAGCTTCCGTTTGGGATAAGGTCATTCTTGCCGCTTTCATTCCTGCTGGTCTCTATGGTTTTGATATGGCTGATTGGATTGACGACCTGAGAAGAAATGTAAACCCCACACGTCTTGCTTATAATCTTCCTTTCGTATTCCTCCCTGTTTTCTTTATCGCATTCCTCATGGCGAATATCCTTTTCGGTATTTTTTCCCTTTCCGGTATGATCATTGTATTCTTTTCCGCTATCGGCCTGCGCATTTTCGGCTACTATGAAATGAGCGGCAAAGGTAAGACAAACCTAATCGCTGTAGGTATTACTGTACTGGTGGCTCTTCTCCTGTTTCTCACCGCACCGGCACCGATTGGTATTACACACACAGTAGACGCGTTCCTTAAACAAAATCAATATGGTTTCATGGGATTACTGAATATGTTCTAAGTGTCTTTAAAACGAAATATTGCCTCATGCTCTTATGCATTTCATCGAATAATATTTTTGATCTTTATTACCATATTGCAGAAATAACTGACTGATTTATTTTACTATTTTCCATATTCCAGTTAGAAAAAATATTCCTTGCTCCATTTTCTGAAACGTTATATTTAACCAAAGAAAAACCGGCGTCTCTTCATTAAAGGCCTGACCTTGACAAGAGACATCCGGTTTTATTTCATTTTCTCGGTTTCCATGCTTCTACTTTGACGGAACATGACGGACATACATCAGCCAGAAAACAAGTTTCACAGCTCGGCCTGCGTGCATGACACACACGGCGTCCATGCCATATGAGCCAATGGTGCGCATTGGACCAGTTTTTCATGGGGATAACCTTCTTCAATCCTTCTTCCACCTGATCAGGGGTATCACCAACAGACAATTTTAATCGATTTGATACACGAAATACATGCGTGTCCACAGCGATGGCAGGATAACCGAATGCCACACTTCTTACTACATTTGCTGTCTTGCGTCCTACACCGGGAAGCTTCACCAATTCATCAAAATCTTCAGGTACTTTCCCGCCATATCTTGAAATAAGCATATGACACATACCTAAAAGATTTTTTGCTTTCGCCCTGTACAGCCCGCAGTCATGAATTTCTTTTTCCAACTCTGTCTGTGACAAAGCTCCCATCTTCTCAGGCGTACCTAACCTCGGAAAAATACGATTGGTAATAATATTCACACGTTTATCGGTGCACTGCGCAGACAATATGACTGCGACAAGAAGCGTAAAGGGACTGCCATAAGTCAGCATAGTCCCTTCGTTTTTGTATACATCAGCAAGCCGGCGGAGCTGCTCTGCTTTAACGGCCTTCGTTGCCCTCATTTTAATTCCTCAGCAGATAATCATGGGCCGCCAGTGCTGCAGCAGCTCCCTCACCGGCAGCAATGATAACCTGCTTATTCTTTCCGTCTGTCACATCACCCGCAGCAAAAAGTCCCGGAATATTTGTCTTTCCTTCTTTATCTGTAATAATTTCCCCTAAAGAATTCGTAATAACATCTTTCGGTAAATAGCTGTTGTTTGGAATACCGCCTGCTTCTACAAATACGCCATCTACAGCCAATTCTATTTCTTTTCCATCCTTCTTATTTTGTACAACGAGGGACGTGACTTTCCGTTCACCATTAATACGAAGCGGAATGTATTCCATAAGCACTTCGATATTTTCTTTTTCATACATACGTTTTGCAACAATTTCTGCAGCGCGGATACGACTTCGCACAAGGAGATATACCTTTTGTGAAATCATAGACATTTCAATGGCGGCCTGCACAGCACTGTCTCCGCCACCCACAATCGCAACCGTCTTATTTCTGTAAAACGGTCCGTCACAAGTTGCACAGTAACTGACTCCGCGGCCGGTATATTCTATTTCACCAGGGATATCAAGGGTACGGCTCTTTTTCCCTGCAGTTACAATAACAGTCTTTCCCTGAAGACTCTTTCCATCATCAAGCTGTACCGCAAAAGAACCATCGGACAAATGCTTCAGTGCCTTTACACCTGCAGTAACAAAATCAACGGGGTATTGACGGACATGAGCTTCCATCTTTTCCGCCAGTTCGATCCCCGTGACAGACTGGAACCCCAAATAGTTTTCAATTTCATTGGTCAGCATCATTTGTCCGCCGATATCAGTCGATACAAGCGTCACAGATAGGGCTTTCCTTGCTGCATAAAGAGACGCATTCAACCCCGCAGGACCCCCGCCGATTACGAGCACATCAGATATTTCCATAATACCCCTCCCTCTATTTATATCCGAATTTATTAATTCCATTATATCGCCTTTTGTCGATATAGTCAACTTTCTTTTTGCGAAAATTTATTTTTTTATACCCGATAAATTCACGGAGAATCGAGTTGTCAGGAACAAAATCATCTGATAATTCGCGAAAAGGCTCAAAAAAATGAATCAGTCTCTGCGCCTCCGGATAAAGCGGATTCCCCTTTTTTATCGTCTCCAGCATGGGCCGTGTCATTTTCTTGAGAACAGGAAGCTCATAGATAAGGGCGGAATTGAATACGCGATCTGCCCGATTTTGAAAGGAAAAAATGTTCTCTTCTTCTCCCCGGCGTACTGACTTCCAAATAGACAGCGTATCTTCAGGGCTGTGCCCCCTGTATTGGACATCCCGTACCATACGACGGAGCAGACGCGTATCGGACGTAGAAATGCGGTTATGGTTATTGATATTGATTTGTGTCAATGCGGACAAGTATATACGCATTTGCTGGTAACCGGGAACAAAGTAGGTTAATTTAGGGTTAAGCGCATGCAGTCCTTCCACTAAAACAGGCTGGTTCTCCCCGAGTCGGACAGGTTCGTCATACCACTCTTTTTTCCCTGTAATAAAATTGAATCGTGGCAGCTGAACCTCTTTCCCTTCCAAAAGATTTATCACTGTTTTCTCAAAAAGGGAAATATCCATTGCCTGCAGGTTCTCCCAGCTTTCTCCTTCCATTTCATCGCGATTCTTAAAATAATCATCAAGAGAAAGCATTACGGGATGAACGCCATTAACCCACAGATGGATGATCAAACGTTTCATAAAAGTCGTTTTCCCCGATGATGAAGGCCCTGCAATGCATACCAGACGGATCCCAGGATCTTGGCCGCAGATTTCATCCGCTAATTCTGCCAATTTCTTTTCATGAAGAGCTTCCGCTACGGCAATCAGATCAATGATTGCACCTCCATCAATGGCATCATTCAGTTCCGCTAAAGAATGGCAGCCTATGAGTTCGCTCCATTTTTGGGATTCCAAAAAAACACGGGCAAACAAAGGCGTTTCTTCCTGTACTTTAATCTCTTTTTCCCCGGGATCAGGTACATGGAGAAGAAACCCCGGTGCATATGAAGACAAATGAAAGATTTTCAAAAAACTCATGTCCGGCAGCATGGGACCAAAGAAGTAATCAATAAAAGTACCACATTGACTTACACTGATTTCTTTGACCGGCATTTGTGTAACCAGATCTGCATCCGCCTTCCGCCCTTTTAAGCGCAGAAAAGCTTCCGCTTTGGAAATCCCCACAGTCAGCTGCGTAATATCTCTTCCTTCTTTTACGATTTCTTCCATCTTATAACGAAGCACATCCAATTCCTTTTGAAGAGGCACATGTCCATCACTGAATTCACAGTAAAGCGCTTTCCCTAAAGCATGCTTCACTGCTACTTCTATTTTCCCGCCATATACTTCTTTCGCAGCAATAGCAAGCAGCATAATAAGAGATCTTTGATAGGCACGGTGAGCCAGAGGAGAACCAAGAGGAATCCATTTCACATCAGTATCACCGGTAAAGGGCGTTTGGAAATCAATAATATCCCCTTCACAGTCCGCCAGCACTGCCGTTTCAGGATCACGGCCTCCGGAAACCATATTCCATAAATTCTGTGGTGTTGCCCCCTCAAATAATTCATATGCCTTCCCCTCACAGGTAATATGCATTATCTTCCCTCCTTTAATTTTCGATCCGGTTTTCCTTTAGGATACCATAAATTAAAAAAAGATGACGATTTACAAAATGATATCCTTTATAAAATCAACGATTATCTTCCTTAATACAAACAATATAAAACAGGCCCGCCCTATAAGTGCAAAGGTCATGCCTGTCTGATGCCCTATTATCGAAAATACTTTATTTTCCAAATTCGCTTTTTCATATATGACGCCAGTAAATGGCAAATCCCATGACAAACCGGATGATTCCCGCCAGAAGATATACCTGCCAGATGACTGAATAATAACCGTCGCCGCAATAAGAGATCCTGCCATATTCCCAAACTGCTGCGCTGCGAAAGACAATCCAAACACACGTCCATGAAAAGATCCGGGTGCATACTTGACAAGTGCTGGATTAAGACGGATTATGAAGCATCCCGCAAGGAACTGGCATGCTGCACCCCCAAAATATTATCGAAAACCGCCTGCAGCATCATGATGGCTCCTGCGGCGATTTCCACATTTTCCAGCGTCCCATTTTCTGCTTCCAATTGTATCAATTGACTGTTTCCATCCAAGCCACAGCGTCATCCATCATATTTGTTGTCACAAAATGTCCCAGTCCAGGATATTCTATTTTTTCCCCGGCACCGCCCGCTTTTTTAAAAGCATCAAAAAAATGTGCCTGCGCCCGCGGATCGACAGAAGTATCACACTCCCCATTAATCAGCAAAAGAGGACATCTTTTTATATCAGATAAATGATTTAAAGGATTTCTCTTTTCCAATTCTTCATAAAGTGTCCAATTTCTCCCAAAAGAAATCCCAAAACGCGCCTGCATGAATAAATGAGATAATTCCCAGTCACCGGAACCGTTAAAAGAAACAATCCCCCGCAAATGAGCGGAATGCGACGCGGCAATTCCCAAGACAGACAGACCTCCCATAGAATGTCCTATAAGAAAAGGCTTTTCATATCCACAAGAAAAAATTCTTTCATATAAAAAAGGAAATTCTTCCACATTGCTAAAAATTGTTTTCCAAAAAATATCATATCCCTCAGATGTATAATAATCAGACAGTGCATGGCGTTCTCCATGGTTTACCGCATCAGGAATAAAAACTGTATACCCATGAACGGCCAGGAACGCCGCCCGATTGACCTGCAATTCTCCCTTGCTGCTCCAGCCATGATAAAAGATAACTGTCTTTCCAGTTTCCCGTATGGGATAAACCACATAGCAGGGAATCGATCCATATTTTACCTTTTCTACTTTCAGCTGCATCATGATTCCTCCTTTAATTCAGGATAAAACCTGTCAGTCCACTTCCACCGATTATGCAGCCAAAACCAATCTTCAGGATGTTTTTTTATCCAATTCCCAAGTCTTTTATTGATATCATCAGTTATCTGCCGGACGGATTCTTTCTTTCCTAAATTTTTGTCCGCATAGATAGGATCTTCAACAATAATTTCGTAAGTATAATCCGTAAGTTGGTGCATGAATGCCATAAGGACAGGACGGCCTGTCATAAGTGCAAAATGAGCAGGTCCTGTAGGTGTCAATGTCTTTTGTCCAAGAAAGGGAGAAATAAGTCCGGTATCCCCCGGATCCTGATCACAAAGAAGCCCCACAAAATACCCCTCTTTCAAACGCCTCAACATATCTCGAACACCGGTTTTGTATTCTACCGTCTGTCCAGGAATGGACCTATACTCACGAATAAATTTGTCAAAACCTTCATTCGACTGTTTCATCCCCACTGCAAGTATAGGATACCCGTAAAGAGCAAGCGCCGCCCCTTCCAGTTCCCAGTTGCCGCAATGATTCCCCGCAATAATACAGCCTTCCCCTGAAGCAAGAATCTCATCAAGTTTTTCCTTTCCTTGAATAACCACATAGTCGGAAATATTTTTTTTATTCAACAAAGAAAAACGGAATACGGACATCCCGATAGTGCCGAAACGGACTGCCGCCGCCTTAGATATTTCTTCCGCCGTTTTTGCATCCTTCGTGATGTTCCCACGAAAGATATTTTGCAGTGCCAATTTTTTTCGACGGTTGGGGATAAGCATCCAAAAAAACTCGCCCAAAATATGTCCCATTTTTACCGCACTGCGATCAGAAAGACGACAGCAAACACGGCTCAGAAATTTCAATAATTGATAACTCCCATTCATATACATCCTGCCTGACTTGTAATAAAAAAAGATGCAGATGCACCTTTTCGAAAATAACAAAGAACCCTTGTAACAGAATATCTGATTATAATTTGATACCCTTTTCAGTGAGCAGCTTTTCCAAACGGCGCATCTTTTTCATCAACTCCGGAAGACGAGTCACCATGATTTGTTCCCGCCCCCATTCTCCGTGCGGCCGAGCCGGATATCCTACATAAGTTCCCGGAGTTTCGATATTTCCTACCACGCCGGTTTTTCCTCCAAGTACCACATGATCCGTAATATTCACATGTCCCGTGATTCCTGTCTGTCCTGCCAGTACGCAGGAATCACCAATCTTCGTGCTCCCTGCGATTCCAACCTGCGCAATAATAAAGCAATCTTCTCCAATTTCCACATTATGTCCCAAGTGAACCAGGTTATCTACTTTCGTACCACGGCCGATTACGGTGTCATTCATCGCCCCATTATCTACGGCACTGCCGCTTCCCACTTCCACATCATCTTGCAGAACCGCTTTGCCAAGCTGCCGGATATGGGTATGATGACCTGCCGCATCCGTAGAAAACCCAAACCCTTGTCCACCAATTACCGCATGGGCACGAAGAACCACACGATCACCAAGAATACTGTTCTCATGAATCACTGCGCCTGGATTCAACTCACAATTCTTGCCAATTTTCGAATTCTTACCGATATATACATAAGGATAGACGACAGTACCGCTTCCGATTTCTGCACCGTCATCCACAACAACATACGGCATAATCGTTACATGCTCGCCAATAACCGCTGTTTTACTAACTACTGCCGTAGGATGAATTTTACCGTCATGCTGTTCTTCAGGATGATATAATTCAATTAATTTCCCAAATGAACGTCGACAGTCTTCCGTTACAATCAGATTCTTCGTGTATTTTGCAGGGAGGGCATCCACCAAAATAACACCAGCCTGCATCTCTTCGATATGCTCAGCGTACAAACCTCTTGCAAAAGTCACATGGGACGATCCCGCGCTCTCTGCACTGCGCACATCATCAATAACTACTGCAGGATCTCCGTACAGTGTGCCACCGACAATTTTCGCCAGTTCTCCGGCTGTTTTTTTCATATTAATCCTCATTTTTTATCTGTTGATGACGGGTCGGATACACCATTCAATTTTTTTAACACTTCATCAGTAATATCTACTGCGCCGGCAGGAACAACCCGCTTGTGCATAACGATGCCTATATTCTTTTCTTTTGCAACAGCCGCGCTTTGTGTTTCCACCATTGACTGGATCTGTTTCTGTTTGCTTTGTACAAAAATCATTCTCTCCTGCTGCGCTTCCTGTACCTTTTTCTGCATATCTTCATCAGACAACCCCGCCTGTGAATCTGTTGTCAATCTATTCTGTATTTCCGCATTCTTATCTGTAATTTCTTTCTGGATCGCCTGGATCTTCGCGGAATCCTGCTGTACTTTCTGTACATCAACCACAGCCACTTTGTTCGCACTTCCGCATGCAGAAACAGCAGCAGCTGCCATAAGTAATCCAATGCATGCTAACTTACGTAATATAGTCTTTCTCATTTATCCTCCTGCTTGCCCATAGCGATAATTTTTCCGGCAATATCACCCGTTACATCTTCCGCGCTGATATTCGCGCGATACTGTGTAAATATCATAGTCAGGTGTTTCTCAGAAGCGACACGCCCCGCTTCCCGTCTGATATCTTCCATCATTTTTTCTTTTAAAGCAGCAATTTCCTTTTGCTTTGCTTCCATTCTGTCTTTCCACTCGACATTAAATTCCTCAGGTGCTGCCAATATTCCTTCAGCACCAATTGTTTTCATCGTCTCCGCCCGTTTTTTATCCAAATCTGCTTTAATTTCAGCAGCCTGTTCATCGGCATACTTTTCTAATTCGGCACTTCCCTTTTCCCGTGCTGAATTCATCTTTTCCACGTCCTCCGGCAACCAGCCGTTCATGGGATATCCGCCTTGAAACGCACGAGAGCTTAAAAGTTCATGAAGCTCTTTTTTAATCTGCTCTTTTTCGTCACCCCTTACACCGAGAACGGTCAGTTTCATTTGAAGATTAGCCATACGGGCTCTTTCTTCCGCAGTCAGATTATCAACAGAAAAAACACCTTTTTCTTTATATTTCTCAGACAATTCCGAATAAAGATCTTGAATTTTACGATTCAATTCATCTTCTTTGGTCTTAACACGAATTTTCAGCTCATTCTCGGCTGCCAGCCGATCGCTTTGATCTTGAACGGAAGCTCTGATTTTAGATTGCTGAGAGGCGACACGGATAATCCGCTGCTGTTCATTCTTATATTTCTCCACCAAATGGCTATATTCTGTCTCCAGCCGAAAATATTCGCTGTACTTAGGATGAGATTTCACGAGAGTTTCCAAATCGGCCACACCATATACCGGATGAGGTGCGGTCTGCTCCGCCTTTTTCGTCCCGCAGCCGGCCAACGTAAGCCCCACACCTACAAAGATCATTGCCAGTACCTTTATCAAGCGGCTATTTCTTCTCATGGACTCTTACCGTTATTTCGTGGTCGATGAATCTGTCTTTGCTGCATCCGTCTTAGCAGCATCAGCACTCGCGGATGTTGATTTTGCCAGAGAATCACTTACATCTTTTGTAATATCTGTTCCGCCATAAATAACTGCTGCTTTATCTACCACAAGAGAAAGCCCTCTCTTGGAAGCAACAGATTTAACCGCCCCCGTTACTTGATCCGCCATTTCTTTTTCGATAGAAGTACGTTTCTGATTGAACTGCTGCTGCATATCGGCAAAAAGTTTCTCTTTTTCAGCATCAGTCATATTTTCTGCTTTTGCATCAAAATCTTTCTGCATTTCATCCGCCGTTTCCTTCAACTTTTTCTGGTAATCTAATGCAAGCGTCCCATTATCGGAAATTACCTGACGCTGATCGACGACCCCAATATCGGATGTAGGGGCGGCATTGGCGGTATCCCCCATAGAAACAATTGCCATGATACCGACAGATGCGATAAATACACCTGCCAGCGCAAACGAAAAGATTTTCACATTTTTCTTATTTCCAAGTGCTGTCATCATAATAAACCACTCCTTTTACAAATTGGCAATAAGCCGCAGCCATTTGCCTTCTTCTTCATTATACACATATTCAAGAGTTATGTAATTATGGATCTTGTAAGAAAGTCCATATTCACTCTCTTTTTTCCCAAAATCATGATCATACCGCAGGGCAACTTTTTCACCAAAAGGCACACGTGCAAATACATGATTGGCACTTTCCATAAAATCGTACTTATACCCTACCTCAAGAATATCTCCAAAACGATGCTGCCAGCCGCCATAAACATTCCACTCCATAGGACCGGGATACAGCTGTACTTCACCGAAAAGAATATCATGCTTCCCCATATAATGCCCAAGCATACCACGGAAAGCATAATTTTTATCCCCATCACGCCCTGTATCCAGCCAAGCTTCCGTCTTAATAATCCAGTGATCTGTCAGAGCGTCCACTTTTAAAACGGAATCCGTTCCTGCCGACAAATTTGTCTCTACATCTATCTCATACTTTTTGATAAAAGAATCCTCTAAAAGAATTTCCTTCATATGATTGGAAATGTCCTGGCTGTGCCGAGCCACGAAGCTCACGGGAAGTCCCTCCAATCCTTTCATCGCTTCTTCTGTCCGGCTGGCTGCGCGGAAAAGCAGAATCCGCGGAATCGTCGTTTTATGAAAAGACAAGACGCTGCTTCTCACAATCTCCCCTTTAGGAATCAGAAATATGCGTACTTTTGTTTCCTTGCCTGAATGAACCTCAAACTTCGCATCAAACTCAGGAAGAATCTGTTTCATCAAATCCTGTCCTGCAGACTGGGAGACACTTTCCGCCCACCCCACGGAATCCACGGGAAGACCGGTCAGTAATTCCGTCATAAGCACCGGTACGGAAGTCGTGTCTTTTTGGACATACTTCGCCGCTTCTTCTGTTAAATTCCCATAATCAATTTCTGTACTGACAGTTCGTATAATTTCCCCTACCGGCTGTAACTCCACAGAAATCGATGTATGTTCTCCATAAGCCACCTGCAAATCACTTACCATATACCCGATAACGACGCGATTAACAATATCCGCCAAAACTTTATTGTACTGAACCGCGTTCAGACGGAAAATATTTTCCTCCTTTCCCACAAAAACACGGTTCCCAATAGCAGAAATGCTGGATTCTATCCGTTTTCTCACAGAATCAGGAACTTCGCCCTGCATCGTTGCTACGGATACACCTACACTTTTTATGGGCGCCGCATCCACATTATGCGGCAGAAAAACAAAGCATGCGAGCAACCCCACGCCTGCCTGCACAACTGCTTGTCTCCGTAAAGAAGGAATCATTTCCCATCCTTATCCTGTGATTAAAACTGTGTTCCGAAACTAAAGTGGAACTTATTTCTGTCACCATGCCCATAATCAAGGCGGATCGGCCCGATAGGCGTCTGAAGACGAAGCCCGACACCCACAGAGAAATTAAGAGAGTTGTCATCCTTATACCACGGAATCTTTCCTTCATCAATCCCCCAAGTCGAACCCATATCGGTAAATACGACCCCCTGTACCTTCTTTGCGATGGGGAAACGGTATTCCAAAGTAGCGGCATACATTTTACTTCCCTTAAACTGGTCATCTTCATAACCGCGGAGTGTGTTGGAGCCGCCTAAATCAAAAAGATTACCGTAAGATACATTACCGTCAATATAACCTGCCATTACACGGAGTGCAAGAATATGTCCATTACCGAGTCCTTTGTAAAAACGCCCCTCCGTGGTGAACTTGTAGAAGTCATAATTTCCGCCAAGTCCGTGTCCGCCCCATTGTGCTGAAAAGGACAAACGTCTGCCCTTGCTGGCATTGAAGTAATTATCACGATTATCATATACATGGGTAAATGTCAGGCTGTTCGTCCTGCCGAAATTATCAAAGATAGCTTTTCTCCATTTTGCTTTTGTAGCGGCAGTTTCTTTGCTCGCACCACTTCCCCACTGGAATCCGTCTTCATCTTCATAGGATTCCTTTACAGATTCAAAGTTCAGATAATTGGTGCGGTATTCATCACTGACACGCCCCCAGGTAAGATTCCATCCTTTTCTTCTCTTATCGTATTCTGCAATAGTATCACCATCTGCATTATAATCATCGTATTTATAAACTCTGTTGAAAATAGAAGCACCCAGGGAATCACCGTTGGAATTGATCCATGGTTTCGTATAGGACAGCTGATAATTTTTACCATGCCCTGCTCCGCCAAATTCCCAGTGAAGATTTACTTTATCACCGGTTCCGCGGAAATTGGTATCTCCCAGTTCGAAAATACCGACCATGCCGTCAGAATCAGAGTACCCCGCCCCGACAGTAACAATCCCGGTCTTCTGTTCAATAACATCAATTTCTACAGATACGTTATGGTCTCCTTCCGTACCGGGAAGAAGCTTCATATTTACATCTTCAAAATACCCCAAATTATAAGACGTTCCATGCTGCGGCTTGCGAGGAATTTATTAAAAGGCTGCCCTTTCTTGAATCGTAATTCGCGAAGAATAACCTTGTCTTTTGTCTTTTCATTGCCTACAAGCACTATGTTTTCAATCTTACCTTCAGAAATTGTTATATGCAGTGTTCCGTCAGGGGTTACCTGCACATCAGGAACAGAAACAAGAATGTACCCTTGTTTCAAGTACATGTTTTCAATTTCATGTATTTTCTGATTAACCAGGACAAAGTTCA
>OJRX01001485.1_pt1 | contig 24167 bp, 18 predicted proteins | sample 1599301 | NCBI WGS metagenome assembly OJRX01 (sample SAMN04168656, study PRJEB22393) | human gut metagenome | biome: human gut microbiome; feature: stool | host: Homo sapiens | collected 2014-03-17 | reverse complement strand
AACTGTGTCGATTGGTATAATACGTTTGCCCTAACTTTTTCTTGTACATATGTTCTGTTTCCTCTTTACATCCATTTGTTTTTATGGTATAATAATAGCATAGAAATAAATTGTTGTAAAGAGGTACATCCATTATGAAGAAGGCAGTTCCGATGATCTTATCAGAAGATAATTTCAAACAGATCTTTGCTTTTGCAGAGCAGTATTCAAAACTTGCAAAAGCACTGTATAATGCTGCTCTTTTTCGTATCCGTCAGGTCTTTACAGGGTGGGACAAGGGAGATAATCGTACTCCATTAGAGCAGTCTGTCTTTGATGAAATTAAGTGTGCGAAAGAAGCTTATGGCAATTTCTCCTGTCGTCGCGTTCTTTCCTATCCGTCGTTAGACAAGATTTTGCGTGCAAATAGTAATCCCGACTTTTTTGCAGGTCTGCCCATGCAAACAGCACAGAGTATTGTAAGACAGGCAGTGACTGACTTTAAAGCCTGGCTTGAAGCATTAAAAGCTTATAAGAAAGATCCTTCTTCCTTTACGGGAAAACCGAAAATGCCCGGCTATTGTAAGGCGGATAAAAAGACTTTTAAGGTGACAAATCAGGATGCGGCTCTTTATCCGACAAAAGATGGAAAGGGGTGTCTTTTGAAATTACCTAAGATGGATCCTAACAGGATACAACTTTCTTATCTGAAGGATACTTCTAATCTTCGTGAGATTGTGTTTAAGCCTTACTATGGAAAGTATATCATGACATTTATCATTGAAGATATGGTACCACCTTTTTACCCGGATCTGCCGAATATGGCAGGAATGGATTTGGGAACTGATAACATCGCAGCTATCGCATGCACAGACGGCTCGTCTGTTGTATACAAGGGCGGTGCCATTCTGTCCGCAAATCAGTTCTTTGCCAAGCAAAAGGCATCTGCTGTATCTATCCTTACGAAAGGAAAGAAACACCGCCATGCGTCCTCTGCATTTTTGAGCAATCTTTCTTTAAAGCATGATTGTTTTCTCAAAGATCAAATGCACAAACTCAGTACAGCCATTGTCCGGTACTGTATTGCTCATCGAATCGGTATTCTTGTTGTTGGAACCAATCGCTTGTGGAAGCAACACGCATCCATGAGTAAGGAGAATAATCAGAAGTTTGTCTCCATCCCTCACGAAAGGCTTCGTTGGATGATCTCCTACAAAGCATTGGTTGCCGGCATTGAAGTAATCTGGCAGGAAGAAAGCTATACTTCAAAGGCAGACTGTACTGCAGGTGACTTGATTCCGGTATACGGAAAGGAAAAGACACATCCGGTATTCTCAGGCCGTCGTATTGAGCGAGGATTGTATCTGTGCAAAGCAGGATATTGCATCAATGCAGACTGTAATGGGGCTGCCAATATCCTTCGAAAAGCGTTTCCGCATGCATGGGATGCATGCAAAGATTTCCAATTTTTGTCAACACCTGCTTCTGTCGGATTTGAAAGCTTAAATCCAAGCTCAGTTCCTAATAGACAGAAACAACGTGCTGCAAATAAAAAGAAATAAGTAGTAGAACTGCGTCATCCGGACGCGCCCTGCAAGGCAGGTTGAAAAGATCCGGATCTAAGTATTCCAAAGGTTTCATTCGCCAATGGATAGAGGACTTCGTGAACAGTCCTTTGCATGCACGGCTAGCGATAGGCTCATTCGTCTACGTTCGAGAGACGTAAGTAGCACGGCATCAAAAACTTTACAAACATCGGTCATAGCTTTTAGTGTGTATTTTCGGAGCGAAGCTCCGCTTTTGATACCACGTCCATAGGAGCTATGCACCGCATGGGCGTGGAGACTTCATTGCACCAGATATAATGCCATTTGTTAAAGTACAGGCAGGACAAATGGAAGGGAAGCATGTTGTTGAAATTCATGTAACAACAGGAACAAACCGTCCATATTATCTTAGAGAAAAGGGCTTGAAGCCAAGTGGTGTATATGTGCGCAAAGGAAGTTCAACTCAACCGATGACGGAAGAAGGGATTCGCGAAATGATTATTGAGAATAGTGGAAGATCTTTTGAATCGTGCAGAAGTATGAATCAGGAATTAACATTTAAAGAATTTACAGCACAAATGGAGGCACGATCAATTGCGATAGGTTCTGCTCAAATGAAAACATTAAAATTAATAGGAGAAGATGGGTTATATACCAATTTGGCATTGCTGCTTTCAGATCAGTGTGAAACAACAATAAAAGTGGCATTGTTTCAAGGAATTGATAAAGAAATTTTTCGAGATCGGAAAGAATTTTCAGGATCAATTTTAAAGCAGTTGGAAGATGTATATGAATTTATAGGTCTTGTTAATAGGACGAAAGCCAGTTTTTCAGGACTTAATCGAACTGATAAGAGGGATTATCCAGAAGAAGCGGTAAGAGAAGCGCTATTAAATAGTGTTGTACATCGGGATTATTCGTTTAGTGCAAGTAATTTGATCAACATTTATGAAGATCGGATGGAATTTGTTTCGCTAGGAGGATTGGTTTCTGGTCTTGAATTAGAATCAATTTTTCTTGGCGTTTCGCAGTCAAGAAATCCAAATTTGGCAGCTTGTTTTTATAGAATGAGATTGATTGAAAGCTATGGAACAGGAATTGGAAAGATCCAAAGAGCATATAAAAGCGAGCCACTGCAGCCAGAATTTGAAACTGCTAAAGGTGTCTTCCGTGTAACTCTTCCAAATCGAAATGAGACAGAAAAGTCGGGTAGAGAGTTTACTCAGGCAGAGTCTTTGAAGACGAAAAAAAATCCAGGAAAACAGCAACAAAAGGTGCTTGATTTTGTCAGTAAGAATGGAAAAATAACTAGAAAGCAAGTTGAAGAACTAATTGGTTCTGGTTCAACAAAAGCATTTAAATTGATTAAAGAGCTATGCGAAAAAGGACAAATGAAGGCTCAGGGAGCTGGAAAACATAGCTATTACGTATTAGTGTAAAAACAAAAATGATAACCAGCAAATGGCAGAAAGGAAAAAGTATCATGAGTAACGATAAATATGAACTTCTTGCACAGCAGCTTCAGGCATTAATCGAGGGAGAACCTGATCTGATTGCAAATTTGTCGAATGCGTCCGCTGCGATAAATGAGGCGTTAGAAAATATTAACTGGGCTGGATTTTATCTTGTGAAGGAAAATATGCTTGTACTAGGACCATTTCAGGGAAAGCCTGCCTGCATACGCATTCCATTTGGAAAAGGTGTATGCGGAACAGCAGCAAAAAAGGATGAGACACAGCTTGTAAAGGATGTGCATGAGTTTCCGGGACATATTGCATGTGACAGTGCATCTCGCTCGGAGATTGTAATTCCAATTCATAACAAGAGCGGTGCCGTGGCAGCAGTACTTGATATCGACAGTCCAGAGCTGGACCGCTTTGATGAGACGGATCAGAGTGGACTGGAGCATTGCGTGAAGATTCTTGAAAAGTACTTAGTGTTCTAAGAGGCTAAGCAAAAAACACAAAACACTACTTTCCAAGCAGAATCATCAATCACAAAACTTGTAAAGTAGTGTAATTCAAGATTTATTGATATATATTTAATTTAAAATGATTGCTCTTTGATATTCCTTTTGATACACTGTATGGTATACAGAAAATCAAAAGGAGTATTTTATTATGCGGTGCCTTCTAGTGGCCATCAATTCAAAATATATTCATTCAAACCCGGCAGTTTACCTGCTTCGCGAGTGCGCACTGCGCGATCTAAAGCAAAAGCAGATTTTTGGGGTAGAGGTGGAACTGGCTGAGTACACAATAAACCATCACGCATCAGAGATTTTTGATGATATCTATCTTCATCATGCCGATCTTGTCTGCTTTTCCTGCTATATATGGAATATCGAGTATGTAAGACAGCTAGTGCGAAACTTAAAAAATCTCTGTCCAAGTGTCAAAATCTGGGTTGGTGGACCGGAAGTTTCCTATGACTGTGAGAGTTTTTTGAGGTCACTTTTGCAGGTGGATGGAGTTTTATACGGAGAGGGAGAGAAGAGCTTTCCAGCGCTGATAGAGTATTACGCAGCGCGTGAAAAAGATGCAAATCCATTATCCAAAACATTTCCAGATGGGGCGGCATGGCTGGATGAAAACGGAATCTTCCACCAGACAAGTCCGCAGCCGCTCACACCGATGGAAGATCTTCCATTTATTTATGATGAGGCAGGACGGATGGATGGTTTTAAGAATAGAATTATTTATTATGAGACAAGCAGAGGCTGTCCATTTTCTTGCAGCTATTGTCTTTCATCAATAGATAAGAAACTGCGTTTTCGCCCACTCGATACAGTAAAAAAGGAACTCGCCTTCTTTTTAGAGCAGCGCGTGCCGCAGGTTAAATTTGTAGACCGCACCTTTAACTGTAAAAAATCACATGCAATGGCAATTTGGCAGTTTATTTGCGACCATGACAATGGCGTGACTAACTTTCATTTCGAGATTGCAGCAGATATTCTTGATGAGGAAGAAATTGAACTTTTAAAGACAATGCGTCCGGGACTTGTGCAGTTAGAGATCGGCGTGCAGACAGCAAACCCTGATACGATTCACTCAATCAACAGAAAGATGGATTTGGCACGTGTGGCACAAGTTACAGAGAAAATTCGTCAGTTCCATAACATTCATCAGCATCTCGATCTGATTGCAGGTCTGCCATTAGAGGATTATGAGAGTTTTGGTCATTCCTTTGATGTGGTGTATCAGATGAAGCCAAGCCAACTGCAGTTAGGCTTTTTAAAGGTATTAAAGGGTTCCCCGATGCAGGCACAGGCAAGCCAGTATGGAATATTGTCACAGGCAGAGCCGCCATATGAAGTATTAAAAACACCATGGCTTTCCTATGATGACATTATTAGGCTTAAAGGCTTAGAGGAGATGGTTGAGACATACTACAACAGCGGACAGTTTTCCAACACCGTTAAAGTTTTGTGCAAACAATTTGACCGTCCATTTTTATTGTACGAGGCTCTTTCAGATGAATACCGTGCTCGAAAAATGCATGAAAAAAAGCACAGCAGAGAAGCACAGTATCAGTTTATCCGTGACTTCGCTGCAGCGCGTACAACGCTTGATGATATACTTGTACGGCAAGTTCTGACGCTTGACTATTATCTGCGTGATTATGCGAGAAAGCGCCCATCATTTGCGCTTGAGCAGGATTCTTATAAGGAAGAGATACGTGCAGTATGCCTGAAAGCATTTCCAGAGAGTTCCTATAAGGATGTGATTCGTGATTATCACATTGAAGTTTTTGTGCCACCATTTACAGATGAAAAGCAGTTTGTTTTATTTGATTATCAGCATCGCGATCCGCTTGATCAGAATGCAGAGATTCGTAAAATTTAGGAATCGTGTATTGAGAGAAAAAAGGATAATAATTATAATGATTCAGCGCAGAAAACCCCGGCCGTTCGCAAGAACGCGCGTGGGAGTATCACTGGAAAGATCTTCGCTGCTATGTAGTCATTGAATTGAAAACAGGTGATTTTAAGCCGGAATATGCCGGTCATTCCTAGATGTGCAGGTGAACAGATATGAAAAATATCCATAGCATTGAATTTTATACTGGAAGCAAGGAAGAATTGCTTCCAGGTTTTGAAAAAGATTTTCCCTATATCGCTTCGAGGGCAGAACTTGACAAGTATATAGGGTGTTATGTACCGTGGCACTGGCACAGGACAGTGGAGCTTTTTTATATGGAAAGCGGCAGCATTGAATATGATACGCCAGGAGGAAAAATATTGTTTCCGGCTGGAAGCGGAGGCATGATAAATCCCAATGTACTCCATATGACAAAAGCAATATCGCAGCGAGAAAAGAATATACAGCTGCTTCATATTTTCGATGTTTCCTTACTTGCAGGAGAACATGGAAGTAGGATTGAACAAAAATATATTGCGCCTGTCATAACAGCCCCACAGATTGAGATAATTCCGCTTTTTCCAGGCAATGCAGAAGAAGAAAGAATTTTGAAACTGCTTGCTGACTCATTTCGTTTATCCAGTGATGAATTTGGATATGAAATAAAACTGCGGGAAGCCCTAACGGAAATATGGCTCATGCTTTTTGAATTCTCTCGTTCTATGCGTGAAAAGAAAGGGGAACATAACAAAAGCAACGATAAAATAAAGCTGATGATGATATACATTCATGAACATTACAGAGAAAAAATATCTATTCCAGAACTTGCTGCGGCAGCATATCTAAGCGAAAGGGAGTGTTATAGAGTGTTCCATGACTGTCTGCATGTGACACCCGTAGAGTATATAACAACTTACCGTCTACAAGTTGCCTGTCAGATGTTGGCAAAGGGGCAGGAATCTGTTACTGTTATCAGCCATGAGTGCGGTTTAGGGAGTAGCAGTTATTTTGGAAAGGTTTTTCGGGAATACGCACATTGTTCACCTATAGAATATAGAAAAAAATGGCAGAATAGTGATAGGTAATGGCAGAAAAGAAATATTTTTTCTATGCCTTTTGCATTATAATGATACCTGTAAAGAAAATCAGCAATTTACAGGAGGTGAGCACAGGGTGGTAAAACTGAACATTCTGAACATGGAAAATTTTTTGGATACTGTCAATGCCTGTATCGTCAAAGTATATATGCTCTGCCCGAACGGTAAAAAACAAAACATTAATGGAGAAGAAAAGATACAGGACAGTTTGTTGCGGCAATACTTCCAAAACAAAAACTGTCTGCGGCTTATTTTAGAAATTCCGAATCCAACGGACTATATGAATATTATTTCGTACTATGCGGGGGATTGCTGATTTGTCTGTAAATATTTTATTATAAAGGGGCCGGGCGTTTTATCTTACAGCCCAGCCCTTTTGAAAGGAGTTAAAATGGAGTTGAACATTCAGACCGCAGAACTGGCATTAAGGGAAGCGTCAGAAGCCAATCCGGGAGCATGGGCAGACCATTCCCGGTTTGTAGCCAAAGCCTGTAAAAACATCGCATCACACTGTAAAGATTTATCTTCTGAACAGGCATATATTTTCGGGCTGTTGCATGATATTGGACGCTATGCCGGAGTGAGTTCGGAAAGGCATCTGATAGACGGCTATCGGTACTGTATGGAGCGCGGATGGGAAAAAGCTGCACAGATATGTATATCCCACGCATTTATGATTCAGGATATTGCTACATCTATCGGTGAGTTTGATGTCAGTGATGAGGATTATCTGTTTATGAAAGAATTTGTTGCAAATGCGGTATATGATGATTATGACCGTCTTGTACAGTTATGTGATGCATTGGCTATGCCGACGGGGTTCTGTCTTTTGGAAAAGAGATTTGTAGACGTGACAATACGGTACGGTGTTCACACAGCGACAATAGACAGGTGGAAAAAGATTTTAGAGATTAAAGAACAGTTTGAAAGTCAGATTGGCTGTTCTATCTACTCTTTGCTTCCGGGTATTGTGGAAAACAGTTTTCGTTAAGGAGGGATATCGTGTATTACGAATCCAGTGATTTTGATACAGGCAGGGAAAGGTGGCAGCATGAAGTATAAGCATATTGTTTTTGATATTGACGGTACTCTGATTGATACGGAATATGCTGTATTACATTCCCTACAGGAAACTATAAAGGGATTGTCTGGGAGAGAGATACCATGCTCTGAACTAAGATTTGCGTTAGGGATTACAGGGACAGACGCTTTGAAAAAACTTGAGATAAAAGACACTTCCTATGCGATAGAATTATGGGATAAAAATATGCGTAACTATACAAATACCATTAAAGTATTTGACGGAATCGTTGAATTATTGAAAAATCTTATAAGCCTGGATTATGAAATAGGGATTGTCACATCAAAGACAAGGGAAGAATTTACACATGATTTTTGTCCGTTTGGTATCAATCATTATTTCAAAACAATCATATGTGCAGACGATACACAGGAACATAAACCCAATGCCGCACCGATTTTGAAATATATGGAATTATCAAAAACAGACCATAGTAAAGTGCTTTATATCGGAGACAGCAAATATGACAGTAAATGTGCGGAAAATGCGGGAATTGATTTTGCTTTGGCAGTATGGGGCAGTCATAATAAGCACATAAAAGCAGATTATTTTTTTGAAAGGCCTGCCGACCTGTTATCTGCTATAACTTCATCTTCATCATAAAATATTTTAAATATATAAATATGGATTAAGTAGCTTGTGTGAGAAATAAAGCATATAGACCACGTCTCAATCGGAATTTGAAGGAGAAATTTATGCTAGGAAAGAAGTGCTCGGATGAAATCAACTATACAGTGGAAGCCATCTGGGACAGATAATGGACCACCGTACCTGTCCCTAGTGGCCACAGATGAAAAGCAGTTTGTTTTGTTTAATTATCAGCACCGCGATCCGCTTGATCAGAATGCAGAGATTCGCGTGCTGACATGGTAATAAAGGACAGAATCAAAAAAAGGTATTGCGTATGCGTTGGTTTAGGAATAAAGAATAAAATAAGTGAGACTGGATATTGCTTTATAGGAAGTAGTATCCAGCTTTTTATTAATATTTTTATTGGCAAAAATAATAAAAGCAAATAAGAGCGTGTGGACTTATTGCCGATAATGTAGTATACTAACCATAGTAAGTGCAATTTTTGAATTATGACAATGAAAAGCCCATAGAATGTGGTTTTGATCGTGTGAAAGGAGGATGGCAGATGCGATACTTTTCAGTTGCTGAAATGGCAAAAAAATGGGATGTATCTGAACGGAGTGTAAGAAATTATTGTGCTCACGGGCGTGTACCGGGAGCATTTATTACCGGAAAGACATGGAACATTCCGGAAAATGCAAAAAAGCCAGAGCGTTCTAATAAGAAGAAAGAAAAAAAGACGACGCTATTGGATATTTTGCTGGATGAGAAGGCAAATAAATACTCTGGAGGTATTTATCATAAGACACAGATTGATTTAACATATAATTCAAACCATATGGAAGGCAGTCGATTGACCCATGATCAGACCCGATATATATTCGAGACGAATACTATTGGTATAGAAAAAGAAGTGCTTAATGTAGATGATGTGATTGAAACAGCAAACCATTTTCGGTGTATTGATATGATTATTGACTATGCAAAAGCAACATTGACGGAAAATTTTATCAAGAAGCTGCATCTGGTTCTGAAAAATGGCACCAGTGATTCCAGAAAGGATTGGTTTGTTGTCGGCGATTACAAGAAAATGCCAAATGAAGTTGGCGGTATGGAGACTGCACTTCCAGAAGAAGTTGCAGATAGAATGAAGAAATTACTGTCAGAGTATAATAATCAGGAAGAAAAGGCACTTGAAGATATTCTGAATTTTCATGTAAAGTTTGAATGTATCCATCCATTTCAGGATGGTAATGGTCGTGTGGGACGATTGATTATGTTCAAAGAATGCCTAAAATACAATATTGTTCCGTTCATTATTGAGGATAATTTGAAAATGTTTTATTATCGAGGATTGAAAGAATGGAACAATGAAAAAGGGTACCTGACAGACACTTGCTTGACAGCGCAAGATCAATATAAGGCATACTTGGATTATTTCAGGATTGCATATTAAGAGGAAAATTAGGGCTGCACAATTTACATGGTATCATAACATTGCGTTAATGGATAAGGTCAAAGTCTGCCATCTCCACAGAGCGAGCTTGCGGTGCAGACCATGAAAGACCCATATGTTTTTGATTTCATTCCTTTTCGGGAAGATATGCTTGAACGGGACATTGAATAGGCACTGGTTCGGGATGTCTGTTGAAGATATTAAGAAAAGGATTACGTCAAGCTAAATCTGCACCGTCACATTTCCAATACCAGAATCATTTGGCTTGGCGAGGACTCCACGGTCTGCGCCAGGCGGATGTCCTAGTATGCGCACATAAGAACGATAAAAAGAAGAATAGTCAAGAAAGCCGCTGTCTGTAGCGGCTTCTTTTGCGTGGCAGCCATTAAAAAGAAGCATCTGTGCATAAGCGATTCGCTTTCTTAAAAGGTAGTCGATTACAGTTGTTCCGGTTGCCTTTTTGAAAACTTTATTTAAATGATGCTTGCTGATAAAAAAATGATCTGAAATTTCATCAAGTGTCACTGGGTCCTTCAAATGCTGATTTAAATAAAAGAGAATGGAACTAAGCTGTGTCTGTGGAGTGTCAGACTGTTTTGAAAAAGCATTGCACGAATCACTCATATCTGCAATTTGCATCAGTAGCGCTTCTACACAGATTGGAAGCATCTGTGCCTGAAATTCATTGCTTTTACGAGAACAGGATTCAAAACTTTCTAGATAGGACAGCAGATGAAATTGTTCAGTATGTTTAAAATAAATAGGCTGTCCGGCATTTTCACCTATTTGAGGAAATGCGCGCAGCAAAAAATCACGCCGCTCTGGCAGCAGCAGATCTGGGTGAAAGTGAAGTGAATAGCGCCTATATGGGGCAGTGCTGTTTACACGCACACCATGAAATGCGTGCGGTGAGAGTAACAACACACTTCCAGGTGTAGGCTGATAGTTTACACCCTCTACAAGATAGTCGGCGTCACCCGAAAGAAAATAAAAAACCTCATAAAAATTGTGGCAGTGAAGCGCATAATCTGTCATCACATATGTGCTTTCTGAATAGCCAAATGAAACAAGATCGGTATTGATATGTGCCGTTGAATCCATATGATCAGAACCTTTCTTTACTTTTTGTGCTCTGCAAAACAGGATACCATATAATCGCTATATATGCAATGTTTTGTTTCCTTTTTGCAATGGATTTTTTGAGTTAAAAGAAGTATAGTAGACATAGAAACCTAGAAAAAACGAAACAAACTTGATAAAAACCAACAAAAAATAAAATGAAAAAGGAGATTTATTATGAAAACAGGTGCACAGCTTTATACGATTAAATCGTATACTCAGAATGTAAAGGATTTCGCATGCTCTATGAAAAAAATTGCAGAAATGGGCTATAAGACTGTCCAGATTTCCGCAGTAGGAAAGGATCTTAAGCCAGAGCAGATTAGAGAAATCTGTGATGCAAATGGTCTTGAGATTGCATTGACACACAGTGATCCTAATCGAATCCTCTATGATACTGAAGCACTTATTAAGGAGCATGATATCATGGGATGCCGCTATATTGGACTTGGAATGATGCCAGATCGCTATCGTACAAAGGAGTGGCTGAGCCATTTCATGGATGATTTTAAGGAGCCGGCAAAAAAGATTGCTGCATCAGGAAAGCTTTTGATGTACCACAATCACAATACTGAGTTTGAGGCATTTGAGGCAGAAAATCTACCAAATGCAAATTCGAAAAAACGCATGATTGAGTATCTTATGGAAGGATTTGCACCAGATGAGATGGGAATTACTCTGGATACCTATTGGGTAGCAGCAGCGGGTGCTGATGTATGCGAGTGGATTCGTCTGTTAAAGGATCGTATTCCGTGCGTTCATTTAAAAGATATGCAGATTAAGGGTTGGAACCAGATCATGGCACCAGTTATGGAGGGTAATTTAAACTTCCCGGCAATCTTTAAGGAACTTGAGAACAGTTGCTGTGAATATATGTTGGTAGAGCAGGATGTTTGCACACAGGGCAGCCCATTTGAGTGTTTGAAGACAAGTTATGATAATCTTGCAAAGGCTGGATATCGTTAATCTTTTATGATAGTGAATATAAGAAGGAGAAAAAGATAGATGGAACAGGTAAGACTTGGAATTATTGGTGTTGGTAACATGGGAAGTGGCCACACCGCCAATATCATGGCAGGAAAAGTGCCGGAAGTGCGTATTACGGCAGCGGCAGATCTTCGTGAGAGCAGAAGAGAGTGGGCAAAGGAAAATATGCCGGAGGGCACAGCAATTTTCGAGGATGGCGACAGCTTAATCAAATCAGGTACATGTGATGCTGTATTGATCGCAGTACCGCATTATGATCATCCGCGTCTGACAATACTTGCACTTGAAAATGGACTTCATGTTATGTGCGAGAAGCCGGCAGGTGTTTATACAAAGCAGGTAAGAGAAATGAACGAGGCCGCAGAGAAGAGCGACTGCGTATTTGGTATGATGTTCAATCAGAGAACAAATTGTATTTATAAAAAGATGCATGATATGGTACAGAGCGGTGATTATGGAAAATTAAAGCGTGTGAATTGGATCATCACAGACTGGTACCGCACACAGGCATATTATAATTCAGGCGGCTGGAGAGCAACATGGGACGGCGAAGGCGGCGGCGTTTTATTAAATCAATGTCCGCACAATCTGGATTTGCTGCAGTGGATCTGCGGAATGCCGTCAAAGGTACGTGCATTTTGTCATAACGGAAAGTGGCATGATATAGAGGTTGAGGATGATGTAACTGCATATCTGGAGTTCCCAAATGGCGCAACTGGTGTATTTGTTACTACAACAGCTGATGCACCTGGAACAAACCGTTTTGAGGTAACACTCGAAAAAGGAAAGCTTGTTGCAGAAAAAGATGAGCTTAAGTTCTATGAGCTTGAAATTAATGAGAGAGAGTACTGCTATCAGGCAACAGAAGGATTTGCAAAGCCACCGTGTCATGAGACGACATTAGAGCTTGACGGAAAGAATCCTCAGCATATTGGTGTATTAAATGCGTTTGCTGCTGCTATTCTTCGCGGTGAGCCATTAGTGGCAGATGGCGTTGAAGGTATTCACGGACTTGAGCTGTCTAATGCAATGCATTTGTCTTCATGGCTTGAAAAGCCGGTTAGTCTGCCAATTGACGAGGATCTCTTCCTTGAAAAATTGAATGAGCATCGTGCAAATTCTAAGAAAAAGGAAAATGTACAGGATATTACTTTTGATACAACAGGAAGTTACGGAAGCAAGACTAAGGAATAAGTAGGAGGTGCTTCTATGAAACGTGCAGTGATTGTTGGCTGCGGCAATATCGCCGCAGTCCATGCTGCCGTACTGACTGCTCAAAAAGATACAGAGCTTGTCGGTGTGGCAGATATTCATTTTGAGAAAGCCCAGGATTATGCTGAAAGATTTCATACAAAGCCATATGCCTCACTAGAGGAAATGATTGAAAAAGAGCAGCCTGATGTGCTTCATGTTTGTACGCCGCATTATCTTCATGTACCGATGACACAGTATGCATTAGAGCGAGACATAAATGTGTTTATGGAAAAACCACCGGCAATCACATTGGCGCAGCTGGATCAGTTAAAGCAGGCAGTTTATGCGTCAAAGGCAAAGTTAGGCTTATGCTATCAGAATCGTTATAATCCAAGCTATCGCGCGGCAAAAGAATTTATTGCATCAGGTGCGGCAGGAAAGGTATTAGGCGCACGCGGACTTGTCACTTGGAATCGTCCGGCACCATATTATACGCAGAGTGAGTGGAGAGGAAAGCTTGCAACAGAGGGCGGCGGTGTATTGATCAATCAGGCTGTCCATACATTAGATCTTCTTTCTGACTTATTAGGAAAGCCGGATTGGATTGATGCTTCACTTTCAAATCATCATTTAAAGGGGCTTATCGAGGTGGAGGATACGCTAGAGGCGTATATTCGTTTTAGTGAAAAAGTTGCGTGCTTTTATGCAACGAATGCATATTGTGCAGATGTACCTCCGTTAATTGAGATTTCATGCGAGAAGGTAACAGTTCGCATTGAGGATTTGGATGTTTCTTATCGTTATCCGGATGGAACGATTACAAAGCCAGACGTGGAGCGCCCTGTCCCAATTGGAAAAAGTTACTGGGGAAGCGGTCATACAGCATGTATCGGTGATTTTTATAAGGCATTGGAAAATAATACCGACTTTGCTTTGGAGCTTCCAGTGTTAGAAAATAGTATTCGTTTGATGCTTGGTGCATATGAGTCAGCGCGTGAGCATCATGTTGTGGAATTTTCGTAACTATTCAGAGTTATGTAAAATTACTTGCTGTGAATGTAGTTTTGAATAGTTAAGTTTTGTGACTAAGAAGGAGAAAACATGAGAAAAATACTTTCAAACTGTCCAGTCAGCTGTTTTGCTGATGAAATCAGTGTATCACTTGACAGACAGATTCAGGTATTAAATGAGCTTGGAATTAAATTTGTGGAGTTTAGAAGTGCTGATGGCACTGGCGTAGCAGATTTTACCGATGAGCAGGCAAAGGAAGCAAAAAAACGTCTTGACGCTGCTGGCATTCGCGTATCAGCAGTTGGTTCTCCAATTGGAAAAATCGGTATCAATGATGACTTTGAAGAGCATATGAAAAAGCTTGGTAGAATCGAGCGCATTGCTGATATTTTTGAGACACCGTATATTCGCATGTTTAGTTTTTATATGCCAGAGCATTTAGATCCAAAGGATTCACGCGATGAGGTAATGCGTCGTATGGAATGCATGGTAAAAGAGGCACAGAAAAATCATCTGGTACTGCTTCACGAAAATGAAAAAGGCATCTATGGTGACAATGCAGCTAGATGTTTGGATTTAATGAAGGAATTTTATGGAGATCATTTTAAAGCGACCTTTGATTTTGCAAATTTTATTCAGTGCGGACAAAATACATTAGAGGCATACGAAATGTTAAAACCATACATTGAATATGTTCATGTAAAAGATGCTCGTTTGTCTGATGGTGAGGTTGTTCCGGCAGGAACTGGAGATGGACAGCTTCTAGATATCTTTGAAAAGTTGGACGCATCCGGTTACAAGGGATATTTGAGTCTGGAACCGCATTTGGCAAACTTCGCAGGACTCGCAAATCTGGAAAAAGATGCGGCAGTTCGTGCAGAAAATGATACCGAGAAAGCGTTCTGTGTTGCATACCGAGCATTAGAAGGACTTCTTGGAAAGTAATTAAATTTGTAAACCCATAAACCTATAAACCTAAATAAGATTCCGAGATAGCTGTGTAAACGCAGGTGTTTTCGGAATCTTTTATTAAGTGTTGGATGAAAAATCATCTTGACGAAAGTGGAAAGAACAGGATAAAATAAAAGCAGTTGGAGTATTATATGAATAAGAGGAAAGGCGTAAAATAATGAAAACAACAGTACATATTGTTTCTCACTCCCATTGGGACAGAGAGTGGTATCTGCCATTTGAAAAACACAGAATGCACTTGGTAGAATTGGTAGATGCAATTTTAGAAAAATTTGAAACAGATGAAGCATATAGAAGCTTTTTTCTGGATGGCCAGACAATTGCACTGGATGATTATTTGGAGATTCGTCCCCAAAAGCGAGAACAGATTGAAAAGTACGTGCGTGAAGGCAGACTATGTGTTGGACCGTGGTATGTGCTGCAAGATGAATTTTTGACAAGCGGAGAGTCATGCGTAAGAAATCTGCTTACAGGCATGGAGTCTGCAAAGAAATATGGAAAAGTTAGTCATATTGGTTATTTTCCAGATGCATTTGGCAATGCAGGACAGATGCCGCAGGTATTAAAGCAAGCCAGAATGGAAGCAATTGCATTTGGCAGAGGCGTAAAACCGATTGGTCTTAATAATGAGGTCAAGAGTGGCCAATATGAATCTACGTTTTCAGAGATGAACTGGCAGTCAAACGATGGAAGCAGCCTGCCAGGCATCTTATTTGCCAATTGGTATAACAACGGTATGGAAATTCCAGTCGATGAGGCGCAGGCAAAGATTTACTGGGATGAGCGTCTTGCAAAAGCGAGACAATTTGCTGGAACAAGTCACCTATTATTTATGAACGGCTGTGATCATCAGCCAGTGCAGAAAAACCTGCCAGAGGCAATTGCAGTTGCAAAAAAGCTTTATCCTGATATTGAATTTATTCATTCTGATTTAGAGACATACGCAAAGGCAGTCAAGGAGGAACTTTCTGATCAGACTTCTACTGTTATCGGAGAATTGACAAGTCAGGAGACAGATGGCTGTTGGACCCTTGTAAATACATGTTCAGCAAATGCAGATTTAAAAATTGCCAATAGAAAAGGAGAAAGTGCACTTGAACGTCAGGCAGAGCCAGCAGCTGCAGTTGCCTTTCTTTTAGGAGATGAGTATCCAGCGGATTTACTTTCCTACAGTTGGAAAAAGCTTATGCAGAATCATCCGCATGATAGTATTTGCGGATGCAGTGTGGATGAAGTAAATCGTGAGATCGAAGCACGTTTTCATAAGAGTCTGCAGGTTGCAGAGGAGTTGTATAAAAACAGTCTGCGTGAAATTACTAATAAAATTGATACGCAGTCAATTTATAAAGATGAGAAGCATAGCGGAAAGCAAAAAATTGCATTTGCTGTATATAATTTTTCAGGCTGGGCGAAGACTCAGGTATTGTCAGTTGTGCTTGATGCAAAGCGTCTGTATGGAAATTTGGAAAAGTCTTGGAATGAGCTTGAGGCAGAAAAACTGCCAAAATTTACACTGTATGATGCAGAACAAAAAAGGATTGACGCGAAGATTACAAAGGTACCGACTGAGTTTGGCTATGATCTGCCAGATGATCGTTTCCGTCAGCCATATATGGCAGAGCGTGTGCAGGTAATATTTGAGGCAGAGGATGTTCCAGCAATGGGCTATAAGGTATATGTGCTGGAAGAAAACGAAGAATGCTTAAAGTCTGCAGACTGCCAGACAGAAAATATAATACAAGATAGCGAAAACATTCTTAAGATGGAAAATAAATTTATCAGCGTGCAGATAAATGAGGATGGAAGCTACAATCTAACAGACAAAAAGACAGGATATACCTTTAAACATATTGGTATCTATGAGGATACAGGAGATATGGGAAATGAGTATATTTATATTCAGGATACAGAAAGAAAAACTGTTACGACAGAAAATAAGCCGGCAAAGATTACGATTGAAGAAAACAGTGAGCTTCGTTTCGTAGTAAAAATCTGTCAGCAGATGGAAATTCCAGAAGCAATGGGTGATGAAATTCTGGCACAGCGTTATTCTTGTGTTGATCCTTATCAAAGAGAAGCCAAACGCAGTACAAAGCTTGTTTTGCTTGAACTTGAGACAAAGCTGACACTTGAGCGAAATACAGCTGGTTTGAAAATCCAGACAACAATTGTTAATACAGCAAAGGATCATCGTATACGTGTATTGATTCCTACAGGACTTGTGAGTGATATGCATATGGCTGATTCACCGTTTGAGGTTGTAAGACGTCCAAATCGCCATGGAAAAGCGTGGATCAATCCGAGCGGCTGCGAGCATCAGCAGTGTTTTGTTGCGATGGAAGATTCATCAGCAGGAATATTAGTAGCAAATCGTGGTCTGTATGAGTATGAGATTCTTCCTGATCAGGAAAATGCGATTGCGCTGACGCTGCTTCGCTCGGTTGCAGAGATGGGTGACTGGGGATATTTCCCGACACCGCAGGCACAGATGCAGGGTACTTATACAATGGAGTATGCATTATTCCCGTATGAAGCTGGAAAGAGTGCAGATGCATTCGTACTTGGATACGGTTATCAGCATGATCTGGCAGCAGTAGAAACAGGCATGAATCGCACAACAGAACAAATTTATCTGCCACAGGCACAGACTGGCATTCTTCCGCTTGAAAAGAGCTTTTTTGAATGGCAGGGTGAGGGATTGAATTTGACTGCTTGGAAGAAGGGCGCTCAAAGTAATGATATTTTTGTTCGTTTTGTCAATACAATGGAAAAGGATGTTACACTTAATATCAAAAAAGCAGAGTGGATGCAGTGTATATATCGAAGCAATGTGATTGAAGAAGAAAAAGAAGCACTGCCAGAAGAAAAAGAAGCATTTTTAATTGTCATTAGGCCATATGAGATTGCAACATTTGGAATAAGACCTAACATAAATTGAAGCGTTTTTTCAGAGGTTGAAGATACAGTAAAATCTCGCGTAAAGAGTAACGTTTTACTATAAAAACCTTTCTAAAAATAAAGAAAAAGAGAGACATTTTGATAGCAATGATGTATAATCGCGGTAGGCACAATTTGATTCTTAGAGTCAATAAATATACATAATCAGACCGTGTCAAGCTGTTGTGTAAGTAAAAATATACAACAGCTAAAAATAAGAATCTCTAATATTGAAAGGAAAAAATGATATGGATATTTATGTTGACGTCCGTGCAGGACGTGACGGAAATGGAACTGAAAAAATGCCATTTCGCCGTATTAATGAGGCTGCAAAGGTCGCAAAGCCAGGTGATACAGTGCTTGTAGCACCTGGTGTATATCGTGAGTATGTGGATCCTATTTTTGCAGGAGAGCCAGATGCACGTATTACATATAAGAGTACAGAGCCATTAGCAGCAGTTATTACCGGCGCAGAGCGTATCACCAGTTGGAAGCATTATCAGGACAATGTATGGGTGTGTCGAGTGCCAAACAGTACCTTTGGTGCATATAATCCGTATACTACATTTGTATATGGTGATTGGTATTTTGCCAAGGCAGACAAGCATACGGGATGTGTTTATTTAAATGACAGAGCATTGTATGAGACATCTTCGCTTGAGGATTGTATTAAGGGCGAAGTTTATGAGTGCAGCTGGGTTCCAGAGGAATCTGTTTACAAGTGGTATACAGAACAGGATCAGGAAACAGATGAGACCATTATTTATGCTAATTTTAAGGGAGCAGACCCAAACAAGGAAAATGTGGAAATCAATGTAAGGCGTGAGTGCTTTATGCCGTCAAAGACAGGTGTTGGCTATATTACAGTCAGCGGCTTTAATGTGACAAAGGCTGCAACAACATGGGCACCGCCTGCTGCATATCAGGATGGAATGATTGGACCGCATTGGAGCAAGGGTTGGATTATTGAAGACTGCGAGATCTCAAACAGTAAATGTGCAGGAATTTCGCTTGGTAAATATCTTGATCCAGAGAATGATCATTACTTTACTACAAAATATGTAAAGAGCCCGACACAGATGGAGCGTGATGCTGTATGTCGTGGTCAGTATCATGGCTGGCTGAAAGAAAAAGTTGGAAGCCATATCATTCGCCGAAACAACATTCATCATTGCGAACAGGGCGGAATCATAGGCCGTATGGGTGGTGTGTTTAGTATTATTGAGGATAACCACATTCATCATATCAACAACATGATGGAGCTAGGCGGTGCTGAGATTGCTGGAATTAAGATGCATGCTGCAATCGATGTGACAATGCGTCGCAATCATATTCATCATTGTACAATGGGCATCTGGTGTGACTGGGAAGCACAGGGAACAAGACTGAGCCAGAACCTGCTGCATGATAATCAGCGTCCGCCGTTTGCGTCTGTCTTAAAGGGCGGCATGATGTCACAGGATATCTTTGTTGAAGTTGGACATGGCCCGACATTGATTGATAATAACATTATGCTTTCCGATGCAAGTCTTCGTTTTGCAACAGAGGGTGTAGCACTTGTCCACAATTTGATCTGTGGTGCACTTACTTGTGTGGGCGGAGGAACAGGACCGCGTTATACACCGTATCATATGCCGCATCGTACTGAGGTAATGGGCTTTATGACCGTACTTCATGGTGATGATCGTTTCTATAATAATATCTTTGTACAGAAATGGCCATCAGATGATATTATAACGATGCACGATTCAGATGATGGATTTGACACAGAAAATCGTGCAGCAGGTACCTGGATGTTTGATGAGTATCCGACATATGATGAGTGGATTTCTCAGTTTGATTTTAGTAAGCCTGCTGATATGGCAAAACTTTATGGCGCACACGAAGGAAAGTTGCCAGTATGGATTGAAGGCAACGCTTATCTTGGTGGTGCAAAGCCAAGTAAGAAGGATGTCAATGCTCTGATATCAGCTGTCGCACGTGAGGATGTGCGTGTAGAGCTTGTTCAGAAAGAGGACGGTTACTATCTGGATACAAACGTATACGAACTGATCGAAGGCTTTAAAAATAGAATGATTGATTCAGATGTGCTAGGAAAGGCATTTGAGCCAGAGGAACGTTTTGAAAATCCTGATGGAACAGCAATTAGATTTGACAGTGACTATTTTGGAACGCATCGTGGTGTAGATGTCATACCAGGACCGTTTGCAAGCAAAGAAGAAGCTGCGAAGAAGCTGTATTAAATGAAGAAGCGAGTCTGCCACTTGCGGCAGGCTCGTTTTGTGATATAATGAAATTAAACGACTATAATAATAGAAGGAGAATTTTATGGCAAAGACAAATTTCAAAAAGAACGGTAATGGTAAAAAGCCATCAGCTCCAAAGATGCCAGGTGAATGGCTGTATTTAAACAAAGAAGAATTGCCGCTTAGAAAAATCTATGAGCTGTTTAAGGAAGAGCAGACGGCCGAGTATTGGGAGGCAGCAGGTGTACTTGAAATTTCATTGCCAGAGAGCGGTACACTGGATATGGAAGATTTAGAAGGAACACTTGGTGATGACGAAGGCGATGCTTATTTGCTTCAGAATGGCATTCATACCGTATTTGCAGCTACAATTCGTCCAGAGGATTATGAAAAGGCAAAAGAGATTATGTTTTTTATAACAAAAAAGCTTGGTGGATATTTTTGTGCAGATACAGCAGATTTTAAGCCAATTGTGGCAGCAAAATAAAAGAAACTGTAAAAATACTGTTTTGTGATAGTCAATAATTTACTGAGATATTTGTCAATAGTAGGGCAGATATCTCAGTATTTTTTTAAAAAATATGGTTGACAGATGTATACCGCTATGCTATTATGAAGTTGACACAAGTAAACTAGATTAAACTACAGGAAGGAGTAAAAATGGCAAAGCACATTGTTTTATCTGACGGTGAATGGAAACTGATGAAACTTTTGTGGGAGAACCATCCGATGACGCTCGGAGATATGGTAGAAGCGATGCAGGATGATACGGCATGGAGCAAAGGAACGATTTTTACAATGCTTCGCCGCATGAGTACAAAAGGAGTTATTCGTATGGATGACAGCGGAAAGTACCAGCAGTATTATCCAGTGCTGCAAAAGGAGGAAGCAGAACAGGCAGAGACGCGAAGCTTTTTGGAACGTGTATATGATGGCAGCGTTGGAATGATGCTGTCGGCAATGGCGCATGAGTGCAAACTTTCAAAGTCAGAAATTGATGAGTTGTATGAGATCATTCGGGAGGCTAGAGAGGAGGAAAAATGACAGATTGGATAGTTGGTTCCAGTATTCTGATCGTGATGATCTTTGCAATACGCAAAGTTTTTGGAATGAGAATCAGCAGCAGGTTTCGATATGCACTTTGGGCAGTTGTGATGATTCGTCTGCTTTGCCCAGTGACACTATGGAATAATCAGCAGCTAGTGCATAATATTACAGAAGTGTCCAGACAGATGTTTCAAAATACGAGTGGAACTAAAGTGGACAAGGTGGATTCAAATGCAGAACTCGGAATGGAAAATGGACAGAATGCAGGTGTAGGAGATGCGAGTAATACAGATCGCACGAAGAATGATTATACAGGAAACGTGAAAAATCAGAATGTCAATATGGGACAACAGAATGAACAGGAAATAAATCAGACAGAAAATCTCAAAATTACACTTGGACATAATGTTTTCAATCAGACAGGAAAGGAGACAACGGCACAACAGCCTGAAGAAAATTCACAGTCAAAAGATAGCAATTCTAACATATTCCACAGTATAATAGCTCAACTAATAAGTATAGCTCCAGCCATCTGGCTTTATGGCAGCATTGCTGCAGGATGTTGGTTTGCTATCGTAAATATGCGTTTTTATCATATGCTAATGCGAAGCAGAAAACAGATAGATAGTAGTAGAAAACTACTAGTTTATCAGGTAAGTGGATTATCGTCACCATGTTTGTTTGGAATCATTCATCCAGCAATTTATCTGAAGGAGGAGACGAAACTGAAGGACGATCAAATTTTGATGATTCTTCAGCATGAGATATGCCATTATCAGCACAAAGATCATATTTGGTCTGTAATGAGAAGCCTTTGTGTTGCAGTCTGGTGGTGGAATCCACTGGTGTGGGCGGCAGCGGCAGAATCAAAAAGAGACTGTGAGATGGCATGTGATGAAGGAACACTAGAAACAATTGGGTGGGAAAATAAATTTTTGTATGCAAAGACACTAGTTGATGCTGTGTCGGATAAAAAAAATTTTGGTATGACAGCAGCATCAACAATGGTATCAGGAAAATCTGATACAGAAAGGAGGCTGCGTATGATGCTTAATAAAAAGAAAACAAAGATGGCAAGTGTAGTACTTGCAGCAGTGCTTATGTTAAATGCAGCAGCATTATGCTTTGGAGGAGAAAGTACAGCTAAAAGCGAAACTCAGACTAATACTGCAAAGCAGACGGCACTTCCAGTACTTGCAGCAGTGGATGTGTATGAGCAGATACCAATAACGGATGACGTGGAGGAGTTTTGTGAGACATTTGGGCTGCTTGACAAGGAATGTATTGCGCAGATTACACCAGAGTGGATGAAAGACAGCGGTATTAAACTATTTCGCGATGGATTAAATGAGCGGGTATATTTAACTTGGCAGAATCAGCTTATGACACTTCCTCAGCTTGCAATTGGAAAATTTATTATGACATCTGATGTAGATATGCTAAGCAGTGCACTTGCAGATTTGGATGATGATGGAGTTTACGAGGTCTATTTTACTGCAAGAGCTAAGGTTGGTGGTGATAGTTTTTATGCAAATATGATTGGTGTTGCAAGACTTACAGATATGTCGTTTTATTGGGATTTTGATGCACAAGAACAAATGAACCAAAAATCAAAAGTGATGATGCTGACACAAAATGAGAGCAATGAGTTAATTTGGAGTGAGGCATCTTACAAAAAAGCAGATGATGAAAACAAGAGGACATATTATAATAAGCCTAGTGAGTATGCGTTAACGCCAACAGATGAAAAAAATGAACATCCAGTTACATTGTCTGAAGAAAGTTTTGTTGTAAGTCCAATTGACTTTGCAGTAGCTGGGTCACAAACAGTAAATTCAACTGAAGCGTCAGCAAATCTTAACACATCTGGTTGGTTAATTCCGACAGGAGGTCCGCGTTGGAGTTGGACAGTAGATGATTTAAAGAAATGGTATGGCGATGCAGCTGAAATTATTTCTGAAGATGAAAGTAAAACTATTGTAGAGATTTCAGATGTATATATCTGGCAAAGTAAGACATCTGTTGTTGCAACAGTAGATGCAGAGGTTGGTGTAACAAGACTGGATTATAAGATTGCTGATAATGATCGTGATGCTATCTTCAGCAAAATGAACAGCACTAATAAAACAAATCAGATTTTGGGTGGAACAAAAGAAGGAAATGAAAATATTTCTTACAGATGGGCTGGCAAGCAGGCTGCAACATTAGAGCTAGCAATGCAGAGACGTTATCGAGAGATTTGTATGGAGCGCGGTACATGGCTAGATACAGAAGAAAAGCGCTATGCAAATCAGATAAAAGCTCAAATGACAATTACGAGTGATGAATGTGAACTATCATTTGAGGGCGAACCGGAAATGGTGATTTTGTATCGCGAGCTGTTAGATCAATCAAGTGCTGAAACAGAAAAAGTAATAGAGAGTTTCAATCAATTATATAAGGAAGATGGAGATTCCTGGCTGCTTCAATGGAACACTGGCCTGACAACAATGAGCGATTATCAATCAATAAATCTTGAAGAAAATCGCGAGGATAAACCGCTTCATGAGATGGCACATTTACTTATCGAAAATGCACAGCCATATCCTGCAGGTGGATTTGGAGAAGGTTTGTATGAGATGGGATTTAGCTTTTTGACACTAAGCTTAAAACAAAGTGATGCAGATTTGACACTGAATCTTTATAAAGATGCAAATACAGGTGCAGGATTTATTCTTAGAGAAGATGGAAGCGGATATATTATGATTGCATTACAGAATGAAAATGATGCACAGGTTGGACTATTCTCATTTACACCATGTGACACTGGAAAAGAATTATATAATAAGACACTGGAGGAAATAAATAAGTACAATAAAATTGTAGTACAATAACGTTACGTAAATGGGGGCGAGGCGGATGTGCTTTACGAGGCGATTCCCGTGTGGGAGCGGGCTTACGCAGTATCTGAGACAAAAAGGAGTGTAGAAGGCGCCGCGGGAACAAGGGGCGCCGACAAAGTCACTTCAATGTCATTAAGATAAGTGATTCTTTATGATCTTATTCCAAAAATAATTCCATT
>OJRX01001478.1_pt1 | contig 24259 bp, 14 predicted proteins | sample 1599301 | NCBI WGS metagenome assembly OJRX01 (sample SAMN04168656, study PRJEB22393) | human gut metagenome | biome: human gut microbiome; feature: stool | host: Homo sapiens | collected 2014-03-17 | reverse complement strand
AAGTGCTCTACCCCTGAGCTATAACAGCATTCACTTTTACTTTCGTTCAGGCTACCCTTATTTGAAAGCGGTACAAAGGTAGTGGTTTTACAGTAGAATACAAATTTTTTGTAGTATTTTTTTTAGATTTCGATCAGTTTTTATCAATAATTGAAATAAACTACTGAAAATCAATAATAAAATAAGCAAAGCAGTTTCCGGTATTCGTGTTCGGGTCCCTGAACACGAATACCGGAAACTGCTTTGCTTATCCTCCCTTAGCGTCTCGGAATATCGACCGAAGTTTCTTTTTGACCTTTAAGATGCTCAGAAAAGAAATCCACCAGCCGCCAATAGAAATATTCGTCCATATCTCCGAAACTATGACGTTGCCCCGGAAGAATCAGCATCTCGAAACGCTTATTAGCCCGGATCAAAGCATTCACAACACGGATCGTATTCGCATCATGGACATTATTATCAATATCACCATGTACAAGCATCAAATGACCTTTCAATTGCTTAACAATTTCGGGATTCGTAGCTATTTTATAAACAAAAGTAGTATCTCCTTTTTCCGAAACGACCTCTTTCACGCCATGATGTGTCTCGCTCCACCAACGGTTATAAATCCGGTTGTCGTGGTTCCCGGCACAGGATACCGCAGCTTTATAAAAATCGGGATATTGACAAATTGCAGCTGTAGACATAAAGCCACCTCCCGAATGACCGTGTATGCCGACTCTGTCGATATCTATAAACTTATGGCGGGCAGCCAATTGTTCGACGGCCACCTTATGATCGGCCAAAGGATAATCACGCATATTCCCATAACCATAATTATGATACCATTTGGAGCGGGAAGGATGTCCACCCCGCTGTCCTACTGAAATCACAATGAATCCGGCCTGAGCCAAACGATCCGTCCTTACACTCATCCGGGTAAAAGGGTAATATACAGCTTCAACCTGAGGGCCCGGATAAACATAATCGATAATGGGATATACCTTGGTCGAATCGAAATCGTAAGGTTTATACATCACCCCGTATAAATCCGTCACCCCATCGGCAGCCTTGACGACAAAAGGTTCCGGAAACCGATAACCGGCCGCTTTCAATTGCGAAAAATCACTCTCCTGGATAGTCATCACTTTATTCCCCTCCCGGTCTAACAGATCGGCACAAGGAATCGTATTCACCCTCGAATAATTATCCACAACGAAACGGGCATCGTCATCTATTTTTACTTTATGAAAATACTCCCCTTTTGTTATCCGTTTCAGTCCACTCCCATTTACATTCACTTTATACAACTGTTCATAATACGGATTTTCTCCCTCTTCCTTACCATTCCCCACAAAATAGATCGTCCGTGTAGCTTCATCCACTTTCAGCACCTGCTCCACATGCCAGGGGCCTTTCGTGATCCGGTTTTTAAGATTTCCCTGATCATCGTATAAATATAAATGAGCCCATCCGTCACGTTCACTCCAATGAATCAACTCCTTACCCTTATTCAAGACAGCCAAAGGCCGCGTTTCCTGATAAGTATTCATCCGCTCCTGAATAATCGGCACAATCGAATCCTGCCCGATCGTATAAGAGCAGATATCAATACGATGAAGGTCCCGGCTACTACGAACCAGAAAAAAACGGTCGTTATCTCCCAGCCAAACCGGTGATACATACTCCATGTCCCGCTGTTTCTGTTCTGCAGGTTTATAGGATAAACTCAAATTTTGATTTTTAAACGCCGCTACTTTTATTTCCTTACGAACATTATTCTGCATATCGAATACATAAAGATGCTCCTCAGGGGCTTCCATCTCTCCAGGCATCTGATATTTATAAGTTTCCAACGTAGGACGTGGCTGAGCGATAGAATTGATCACCCACAATTCCTTTACTGCCCGGTCGTCGGATACCGTTACCGCAAAGTGTCTGGAATCGGGAGACCAACATCCCGATACCCGCCGGCGTTTACCGTTGCAAAGCGTATCGGTATTCAACATACTGTAAGGAATGCCATAACCGAAATCCTTCACTCCGTCTTGTGTCAATTGAATCTCGAGAATCGTACTGTCCTTCTCGTTTTTCCGGGCTTTCTCATAATCTTCCCGACTCATCCGGAAAAGGTTACAATCCTTAGCATATATCACCGTCTGGCCATCGGGAGAAAAATTTCCCCATCCCAATTTTTTCGGTTCCTTTTCCTGTCCTTTCAGATGAGTAAGTTTACGGGAAGGATAATCATAAGAGAAATAAAAGACTTCTTTTTCTCCTTTCTTCTTGTCTTTCTCCTCTTTTTTCGGTTTCACTTCTTGCGAAGATTCCACCTCAAAAGTAAACGTCCGGCCGTCTTCCTTTGCCTTGAGATTACGTATCGGCAGATGGCGGGCCTCGAAAGGATCACGAACGATCTCCGTCAGCTGAGCAGCCAGTTCATCCCGGTCGAACAGCAGATTCTTTGTACGCGCAACCGGATCGACCACATACCAAAAAGTTCCTTCACTCGTTTTATACTCGAACCAGAAACAATTTCCTTTTTGAAACCAATGCGGATCGACCAAAGTAGAAAACAACATGTTCTTCAGCTTATCTCCGGTAAACTTTTCTGCCTGCAAATATTCAGGCAACCTCTCTTGCGAAAATACCTTACCGGCACAACAAAGGCCGATAAATAAAAAAATAATAATCCGATTTTTTTTCATATAATAACCATTTCAACGTTGTGTACAAAAATACACATTTTCGTAAAAAGTAATCCGCAAAAGACAAGGAGTAATAAATAATCCGTTATCAAATCGTATTTATTAAAAATAAATACCAGACATACAAATTTTATGTAATAAATTTTACATGTTTTTGCAATAAAAATTATCTTTGTAATCAGTCACAAGAAGAATACTGTTAAATAGTAAAATATTTAATGTACACCAACAGGAATGCCATAGTATGCGGCTTGTCAGCGGGTTCCGGTTTACCGGGACATATTCGCTTCAGTAGAAGTGAATACAGGTATAGTATGCTGTGGTTTTCTTTAGTTATCGGTTTTTTGCAAAAAAAATGCACTGAGAATTTGGAGGTTATGAAATTTTTTATACTCTCTCTCTCTCAGGTATCGCGCGTTAAGATATAGATTATTCTTTAATTTTCAAAGAGTTAAGAGAGCGTTTTTTCGCTGGATTTCATACTTTTTCCGGTCTTTTTCGGTTTTCGTTATTTGTTATCATTGCCACCGCCTTTTCCTGCGGAGAGTGCGGTATACTATACCTTCCGGCGGTATGTGGCCTATGGATAGGCCATGCCCGTATGCAGCCGGAACCGTTTGTATATACACCGATCATAGAAAACCAAAAACAATAATACCGGAATAAACATCGCATGAAGAAGATTCTATTCATAGGGCTGCTGTTTGTTTTGGCGGGCACGGGGGTTTGGTCCCAGGAGGTGTCCGACTCAGTCCGCATCCATTACCGCTGGGGATACCGGGGAGTGGATCCCGATTACCACAACAACCGTTCCGAATTGGAACGGTTTATCCGTACCCTGCGCAGGGAACAGGAGTCGGACCGTCTGGAACGTGTCGTAATCTGCTCGTGGACATCACCCGACGGGGTGACCCGCTACAACGAGCTGCTTGCCGGCCGCCGTGCCGACTCGCTGAAATCCTGGCTTGTGCGCCACGCACAGATTCCCGGGGAGCTGGTGAGCGTTCGCGGCGAAGGCATCGGCTGGGGCGTACTACGGCAGTTGGTGGCAGTATCCGATATGCTTTATAAGGACGAAGTGCTACACATCCTCGACAATACTCCCGTGTGGATTCGCGACTCCCATGGCAAAATCGTGGACGGACGCAAGAAACAGCTGATGGACCTGCGTGGCGGACAGCCCTATAATTATATGATGGAAAACATTTTCCCGGAAGTGCGTTCCAGTCTTTCGACCATCTGCTACCGAAAATCCGCCCCTTCTATAGACAAGGTTACTACCGGTACTGCTCCCACGGATTCCGCTCTTGCGGAAAAGGAAGAGACAGAGACAGCCGGGTTTCGCAACACAGCGGCGCTGATATCTGCCGGACCGGGAGCGGACACTCCGGCGGAGACCTCCCCGGTAACCTCGCCGAAGGCTTCCGGGAAATTGCGGGAAGCACTCGCCCAAAACCTGGTGATCAAGACCAATCTGCTCTACGATGCCCTGCTCATGCCATCGCTGGAGGCGGAATACCGCTTCAATGACCGCTGGACGGTCAATCTCGAAGGGGAAATAGCATGGTGGAAGAACGACGGCAAACACAAGTATTATCAGCTGGCCACCATCAGCCCGGAAGTGCGCTGGTGGTTCGGACAGCAGAAAAACAACCCCTGGCACGGGCATTACCTGGGCCTGTTCGGCGGCTTCTCGTGGTTCGACCTTGAGAACAAGGAGAACGGTTACCAGGGTGAGGCCGAAATAGCAGGGCTCAGCTACGGCTACATGTTCCCCATTGCCCGTCGGCTCTCACTGGAAGCGGGCCTCGGACTAGGCTACCTGCACAGTAAGTATGAGGAATACGAACCCGTGCCCCACATGGGCGGCACGCACTATGTTTACCTACAGACCAAACGTGTGGACTATTTCGGTCCGCTGAAACTGAAACTGGCGCTCGTATGGCATTTGCAGGATATTAACAGGAAGAAAGGAGGCGCACAATGAGAAGAACGATATTATGGCATGCAGTAACGGGCCTTGTGCTCTCAGGCCTGGTGACACTGTCCTCAGGCTGCCGTAAAGAGCTTTGCTACAACCACGACGAACATGCCTACTCCGTCAAGGTGGATGTGACTGCCACCTGGGAGCGGGAATGGGAACGCGACCACGGCAGGGGATGGAAAAATACCTGGGAAGGCAGGGGATGGAACAACTGGATGACGTATGACGACCTGCGTCCCGAAGTACCCGGGGGTATACGCGCCGTAGTATATGATCCGGACGGTAACAGGCATGACGAGCGCAACCTGGCTGCGGAGGGCGGACGGCTGGCCATGACCGAAGGCAGACACTCCATCCTGTTTTACAACAACAATACGGAATACATCGTGTTCAACGACCTGACTTCTTCGGCCACGGCAACCGCCACCACGCGCACCCGTACCCGAGCCGGATTCAGCGAACTGCACAAGGACGAACGCACTGTAGGGCAGCCCGATATGCTCTACGGCAGTTACCTCGGGGAATACGAGGCGAAGCCCGGCTACGAGGCGGTGAGCCTGCCCGTGGAACTGCGCCCGCTGGTCTACACCTACGTGGTACGTTGTGAGTTCAGCCACGGAGCCCAATACGTGGCGCTGGCCCGCGGAGCACTGGCGGGTATGGCCGAGAGCGTCTACCTGCAGGACGGGCACACGGGCAGCGGGGCAGCCACGGTGTTCTTCGATGCCACCGTCTGCGACTGGGGCTCGTGGGCGCAGGTACGTTCGTTCGGCATCCCCGACTGGCCGGGCGACGGATATACCCGGGCTACTGACCGCAACTACACCCTGCAGCTCGAAGTGCGCCTGAAAAACGGGAAATACCTCCCGCCGTTCATGGTGGACATCACCGAACAGGTGAAAGCGCAGCCACGCGGCGGAGTGATCGTCATCACGGGGCTGGAAGTGTCCGACGAAGACGGTGAGTCCGGAGGTTCGGGTTTTGATGTGGAGGTCGGCGACTGGGGCGACAGACACGAATACGAACTGCCGGTCTAGTCCGCTTACAAAGGCATATTCAGAAAAACAATGCTGTTTTTAAAACCATAATATTCCATTTTTAATACTCAATTTTATGAAAAGAAGTCTTATTTTGCTTGGAGCAGTCACAGCGACTCTTGCAAGCTGTAGTAAAAGTGAAGTAGTGGACGTCAATGACAGCCAGGCTATCGGTTTCGAGACGTTCGTGAACAAATCCACACGTGCCGTAACGAATGATGAAGGTACGGTAACCAATAAGTTGCTTGATTTTTATGTCTACGGAGGTTCAAATGAAAGCCAGAATCTGTTTGCCGGTGATAAGGTTTACAGAAGCTCAGCATCTGACCCCTGGAAGTATGACAACACCAAGTATTGGTTTAAAAACCGTACCTATAAGTTCGCAGCCATCAGTCCGGGAGCGGGAGCCAATCTTTCCGCCAATTTTGGTTATAGCGACGGCCACATGGAGTTGACCGCTACCGTAGATAACGCTACCGCTAACCAGTACGATCTTGTTTATGGTGAGGCGACTAAGACCACTTTGGAGGATTTAAGCAGTGTGAGTACCGTTGCATTCAACCTTGGTCATATCCTTTCCAAAATACGTATCCTGTTCGAGAAAAATAGTAATTTCGGTAAGGAAACACAGCTTGTGATTACTAATCTTACGTTGGCAGGTGCAAATACGAGTACAGGTTCAGGCATCTTTAGTAAGGGTGTTTACAAATATAATAATGGCTGGACCTGGACTAAAGCAGCAGAGGGTTCTGCTGACGTTACCTTCTCTACTTCTACCTCTTATACTGTAACCGATAAATCCATAACCGGAGAAACGTCGGTAGAAGAAGTGGGACAGACTTTTTATGTCATTCCGCAGACACCTGATAGCGGAGTCAAACTCTCTTTCACTGTACAGTTGCAGGAACACAATGGAACTGACTGGGAAAATGTGGGTTCCGCTCAAACATTGACTAAAACGATTGCAACAGCTCAGGCAACATGGAATTCCAATAATATTTATACTTATAAGGTAAAATTAAGCGAGACGACCTTACCCGGAGACGATCGTTATGCAATTGACTTTAGCGCTACTGTCGATTCCTGGGGAACGGACAATACTCCAGTTGACGTAGATTTTGCAAATTAAACTACCCGGGCCGGGCGGGGTTGAATGTTCCCTTCCCGGTCACAATGAGAAAACAAATTAAAAAAAACGGACATAAGGTATGAATAAGAGAAATAACACGATCAGGGGCGTGTTGTTGCTGGTTGCGGCGGCGCTGATGTTTTCCTCCTGTGCGGAGACTCCGGGTCCGGAAGAGGAGGTTACGGACACGCGGACGATCAGTTTCGGAACCCCCGCGCTTACCCGTTCGGCCATCGATAACGCGGGGGACATGCAGAAGGAAGAAAACGCTTTCTCCGTATGGGGATGGTACGCAAATGCGGGCGGCACGGAGAGCGGGACAGTATTCAACAATAAGCGCGTTTTCTGGTCGGCTGCCAATCCGGGCTGGGGCTACGAGGGCACCCGCTACTGGCATCCCGGCCTCGATTACCGCTTCTACGCCCTCTATCCCTCAACAGACAAGCTGGGCACGGGCGTAAATGCGGCATGTGCGGTGAACGGCACAATCACCATTACCAACTTCGACGCCACGCACGGCACCGACTTGATGACAGCACAGCAGACAGTCCAAACTCCGGATGTGCTGACGAAGGACCCCGGTCCCGTGACCTTCACTTTCGCCCACCAGCTGGCGCGGCTCAGCTTTGCGGTAAAAGCCGTGGGATGCGAGGCTACGGTCACAGCCTTCAAGGTGAACGGCGTGACCTGGAAGGCCAACCTTACCTGTCCGGCATCGGGCACTCCCTCGTGGAGCGGTGGCGAAAAGACCACCGACGGGGACAGCCGGCTGACCAAAGCCGACGGGAATATTACGGTGTCCGGCGGCAACACCATAACCATGCTACAGGATGTGCTGTTGCCTCCCCATACCGCTGCCGACCTGACAGATGCTGTCATCAACATGGCCTACCGTCTCAAGGGCGACACGGGGGACGACCGCACAGCTGAGGTAGAACTCGCCACGACGGAGATACCCCACTGGGATGCGGCCCAGCAGTACAGTTACACCCTGACCGTCTCGGCATCCTCGCTTACCCTCACGTGGAAGGTGAAGCCCTGGGATACGAAGGACACCGAAGTGTCGTGGGGACCGGATGAAACGACCAACCAAGAATAAAAAACAGACGAAGCTATGAAAAGAGAACTGAAATCATATCTTGCCGGATGGCTTGCCCTGTACCTGGCAGCGGTGTGCCTGCCGTTCCTGCTGGCGGGATGTGCCAGTGACAGTGCGGCACCCTGGCCTGTGGACGGAGAAACCACCTCCGTCACCCTGCGCATGTCGGTGGCCGGAGCCGTCGGTACGCGCACCGACGGTACGGAGGATGAGTACGCCACGCTGGAAAACCGGATAAACACCCTGCGCGTGCTGGTGGTGACGGACGGTAACAAAATTGCCGTAAACCACAAACTCACGCCGGAAGAACTTGCCGCCCAAACGGTGACGATAGAAAATGTGCCCGTGGGCAAGGTGACTTTCTGTGTCCTGGCCAACGAGGCTGCCTTGGGTAAGGATTACGATACGGAGGAGTTTGAGCTTGTAGACGTACCGGGCCGGACATCAAAGAAGGCTTTGCTGGAAGACCCTGATCGTACGTATTTCCCGAAATGGTTCTCCGAAGTGAATATAGATAAGGGGCTGCCCATGAGCTGGATTGTACGCGACTACGAGGTAAAATCAGGCTCCCCGACAGGTACTCCCGGGGAACCTCTCGAAGCACAATTAGTGCGCTGCGTGGCCAAGCTCAATATCAGCATGAATAACGATCTGGATTCCGAGATCAACATCAAGGCGGTAAATTTCGGCACTTTCTTCGGCGACAGGCTCTATCTTTTCGGCGAACAGTCGCTGGATGTGCCCGGCAGTACTGCGTACGAAGCCAAGAGCTATCCCTATGAAACGGAGGCGGATTACATCAAAATCCCCGCATACGGCGAAAAGATGCTGGTATGCTACATCTATCCTTCCTACGCCTGGCTGCCGGAAATGACGGACTCGCCCTATACCATCGGGTTCGCCACGCTGGCGAAAGGGACCTATCCCCAAAAGGCTTTCATCGCCGAGGGTGCACTGAAATCCATCGCCCGTAATACACAGGTAAACATCCGTGCCACGCTGAGCGTAGATGCCCGCCTGATCCTGAAATATGAGGTGGTGGATTGGGGCAAGAAAGAAATCACCGTTCCGCCGTTCAATTAAACAAACCGGTATGTTATTCAAAGTTATGAAGATAAGATTAAGAAGAATGAGCCGCCTGTTGTCGGTGGCGACGCTGTCGGTAGCGTTGTTTTCGTGTGCCGACGAGGAGATTGTGGGAGGAGGTCCCCGTGTGCAGGAGGGTCTCCCGGCACAGATTGTGCTGAAGGTAGCTTCCGGGGATAACCGCATAGAAACGCGTGCCGCACAGGATGCGGCCAACGAGAAACGGGTGACCAATCTCTATGTATTCGTATTCGACGAAAACGGAGACGTATGCGAAGGGTCAAGAGAATATCACAACGTTCCTGCCAATGGTGTTGTCCTTACAGCCAGATCGAAAAACAATGCGCAGATTGCCGGCATTGCAAACTTCTCCGAGACTGGCGTCAACTCTACCTACCAGCTCTCCCTGGACGCGCTGAAGGAAGTGAAGACGAAAGCAGAACTGGAGGCCCTTATGGCAAAGCTCGACCAGCAGACTCTGGAACGGTCGTCGCAATTCATCATGTCGGGCTATGCTGTAGACGGATCTGGCAATGACGTATTCAATATCCCCGGAAGCGAGAGTGGCGGGATAGCTTCGTTCGAGTGTACGCTGAAGCTGGAACGCCTGGACGCCAAGGTGGAGTTTATCGTGAAGACTGAAGTTCCCGCTGACAAAAATTGGGACAAGTTCGACTTCCGCCCCAAAGGCTGGCGGGTGGTGAACGTGCCCGCGCAGTCGCTGGTGCTGCCCCGGGAGACAGGCGATGCCGACGGTGACGGGTGTACCTACTTTGAATCGCCGGAAATGCCGTTCGAGACTATAGGACGCGACGGAGAGTATTTATTGGATAGTTGCGCTTTCGTGTTTTACATGCCGGAAAGCCGCAAGACCCCCGCAAGGAAGATTTCCGGAGAAACCGGAGTGACGGACGCAGCGGCACGGTACGCCCTGCGCGAAAAGCGGGATAAGGCGGAGTCGAAACCGGGTGATGATTTTAGTAATAAGCCGGGACAGGAATACGAAAACGGCGCTTTCACCTACGCACCTGCAAACGCCGCTTACGTGGAAATGTCGGGCACGCTGTCGTATGAAGAACAGGGTGGCAATACGGTCAATGCCGACGTGAAGTTTACAGTCCATCTGGGTTATGCCAATCAAGACCCTGACGATTACGACACCCGCCGCAATACGCACTACATCTACACCGTCACGATCCGCGGCGTGAACGACATCGAGGTGGAGGTGACCGAGAAAAAAGAATCCCGCCCCGGCTACGAGGGCAACGTGATCGTGAGCGAAATTAAGCCGCACGAACTGGACGCCCACTACGACCGTGTACTGATCACCCTGAACCGCGCACAGGTGCCGCGCCTGACCTGGGGCGTGCAGACCCCGTATGACAAGGCGGTATATAAGGGGGACTTTACGGATGCCAACCCTCCGGGCACATCGTCCGGCACGGGCGAATCTTCCACGGGAAGTGGCATCAGCGACTACCGCTGGATCAAGTTTGCCATTAATGAAGACTATGGGCGGGGCAATAACGAATATGTAAAGTATCCCGGCGATCAGAACTACAAGGGCCTGCCAGGCGGAGGAGAGAAATCGGGCTATGACGGCCATTCCGGCTATCCCAACGCCCGCCTGCTCGACGTGCACCAGCTCCTCCAACGGCTGAGGGATGACTACGACAAGGGGCTTACATCCGGAACCGTAACCATCACCGCCTTTATCGACGAATACGTGTATGTGCGCCACCCGTGGGACCATGATTACAGTGCCGGCAACAACTATCAGCTGAAAAAATGGCGGGAATACGTGGGGGCCGAAGACCGTCTGCTCTACATCATCGACGGGGACAATGCCCACTACAGCCCCGACGGGGCATCGAGCACGATGACCGCCATACAGACTTTCAGGCAGAAATCCATCCGCACGGTGTACAACGTGGATAAGAGCGAGAGCGAGTTACCCACCTGCTGGGGACTGGAGAGCAGCATGGAGGGAGATCTGGTGGACGTAGGTGACGTGAGCCGGGGTAAATCGTCCGGCAACGGCCGTCTCAACACCCTGCAATGCCTGCTCGGGTCAAACTACCAAACTGTACTGCAATGGACGGATGTCTTAGATGTATGGAGTACTAATCCTGAAGACAGATATAAGCTGAAAATCAATGATGCATTGCATGCCGTGCTGACACGTAACCGTGACCTTGACGGTGACAACATTGTTGATCCGGAGGAAATCCGCTGGTACCTGGCTGCCAAAGACCAGCTCGTGGACTTCTACATCGGTGAGAGTGCCCTGGACGACGCCTCTCACCTCTATCCCACTAATCCCGACGACCGCGACGGGCAAACTTACTGGCATTATACGACCAGCACTGCCTACGACGGAGGACAGGGCGGTAATAACGTGGCGTGGGGATTATATGCCGAAGAATGTGTTGCTCTGGGAGCAACCAGTGGCATGGAAAGGCCAGAGTTAGGCAACAAATTCACCTACCGCTGCGTGCGCAACCTCGGCATCGGCCTTGACGCACCGGAGAGTGAACCTGTAGCACTCATCCCCCGGGTTACTGCTGCTGAAGCTGACGGCACCTACGTAATAGACTGCTCCAACCTCAGCCCCAAGGCACGCCGCCAGAGTATCGAGACCGGCAACCTGCCTCAGCATAACGACCTCTCGCCCTACAACCGCCCGTATGCCAAATTCCGCGTGGCGACAAGGGATCAGGATTTTGAGAATGCGGGGCGGGAGAGAACGTGGAGTATTCCTGCGTTTCGTTGGCGCAACTGGCGAGACTGGTCGGAGTATCAGACTATGACAATCACGCCATCGGGATACCGCATACCCAATCTGCGCGAACTGCTGATTATGCAAACCCGCCTGCCTGACGATGCGTGGAAATCCTATCCTGGAGCTGGTCTAACAGACAATGGTGGAGGAAAAGCCATGTACCTGAGTTTTACCAGTTTCAGCCGTAGATCTACAGAAACAGGTGGGGATGGTACTTTACCGAATAAGAACGGCGGTTTCCGTTTCAATGCTGCGGAAGGCTCTGGCTCTATCGGAGCGACTGGAACAGGAGATCTCGACAACGGCTACGTCCGCGGCGTGAAGGACGAACAATAACAGAGGTGTCCACATTTATAATAAAACCTTGAAAGAGGCTGTGCCGTAATCCTGTCTTACGGTGCAGCCTTTTCCTGTTACTTCCCCCCGAATACACAGCATTTTCAGCCTACAACCGTCGGCAGCAAATTCCCCCACAGGATTACCGGATCAACGGCATTCAGTTGCCCTGTACACTTATTGTTCATTCGCTTTCCATTTCCTGGCAGCTTCCGTCAGGCGGTATTTTTGTTCAGGGTGTTTGGCTGGTCAGGATACAGACGTTCAATAGTGCCATCACCCCTTTTACACTCATATAGTCATCGCCCATAAATTCAATCAGTTGCCGTGCTTGGGTCGTATTTGGGTCATACCCGGTTCCTGTTGGTTGGCTTTTAATTTAGCTACAGTCTCTGCCTGATCAGAGCATTGAAATTTTCCCTGTATGGTTTTCTTTTCTATGAACTTTTCATTTTGGTTATTGTTTCTGTATCTTTGCTGTCATCAGAAGTTTTTCAGCAATCCGTTCACGAAAAAATATGTTGATTGTTAAAGAACAAAAATAAACAGATATGGAATATTATATAGATCCCGTTGTTTTTATCGTAGGAAAGACCGGAGGAGAGAACCGGGCGGTACGTAACCTACTCGATTTATTTGCAGAAGGAGCTACGATTCCTTTTATTGCCCGGTATCGTAAAGAGAAAACCGGTAATATGGATGAAGTACGAATCGGGGAAATCAAAACTTTATATACTCAGTTTCAGGAACTCGAAAAAAGGAAAAATGCTGTTTTAGATACGATCCGGGAACAGGAAAAATTGACTCCCGCTTTAGAAAAACAGATCCGGGAATGTCAGGATATCCGGATATTGGAAGATATCTATCTACCCTTTAAACCTAAAAAGCAAACCCGGGCATCGAAGGCCAATGCGAAGGGGTTGGAACCGCTGGCTGCTCTTTTGATGCGACAGGAAAATGGGGATATCGTGGTCAAGGCAGCCCGTTTCGTAAAAGGTGAGATACAGGACACAGAAGAAGCTTTACAGGGAGCCAGGGATATCATGGCCGAATGGGTAAACGAGAGCGAAGCAGCACGTAACCGGGTTCGCTGTCTGGTTGAACGGGAGGCGGTTATCACGGCCAAAGTAGTAAAAGGCAAAGAGCAGGAAGGTGAAAAATATACCGATTATTTCAATTTCCAGGAAAGTCTGAAACGTTGCCCTTCTCACCGGATATTAGCTATCCGTCGTGGAGAAGCAGAAGGGATTCTCAAAGTTTCTTTAAGCATCGACGAAGAGAACGCCTTAAAGAATTTAGAGCGGATTTTTATAAAAGGAGACAATGAGAGTGCCCGGCAAGTCTGGCTGGCGATGAAAGACGGCTACAAAAGATTGTTGTTTCCGTCCATCGAAGCCGAATATATGACCTTATCCAAACAGAAAGCAGATAGCGAGGCTATCCGGGTCTTTGCAGAAAATTTACGGCAACTGTTACTCGCTTCTCCTTTAGGTAATAAACGGGTATTGGCTATCGATCCGGGATTTCGTACAGGTTGTAAAGTGGTATGCCTGGATGAAACCGGCAAACTGGTTCATAATGAAAATATTTACCCCCACCCTCCCCGCAATGAGTATAAGCAAGCGGCAGCCAAAGTGACGAATATGGTAGCGACCTACGACATTCAGGCCATCGCTATCGGGAACGGTACGGCCGGACGGGAAACAGAAAAATTTATCCAGACATTACGCTTCGACCGGAAGGTACAGGTGTTTGTCGTCAGTGAGAGTGGGGCTTCTGTTTATTCTGCCTCTAAAATTGCCCGGGAAGAATTTCCGGAATACGATGTGACGGTGCGGGGGGCCGTCTCGATCGGCAGACGATTGATGGATCCTTTAGCCGAATTGGTCAAAATCGATCCTAAATCGATCGGTGTCGGACAGTATCAGCATGATGTGGATCAAGGCGGACTGAAAGAAGCGTTGGATCGGGTTGTCGAATCGTGTGTGAACAAGGTCGGAGTGAATGTGAATACCGCCAGTAAATATTTGCTGACCTATATTTCCGGTTTAGGACCGGCCTTGGCTGAAAACGTGGTGGCTTATATTCAGGAAAACGGAGCGTTGAAAAGCCGTGAAGAACTGAAAAAAGTGAAACGTATGGGAGCGAAAGCTTTTGAACAAAGTGCCGGCTTTCTGAGGATCGAAGGGGCCGGAAATCCTTTGGATAATTCTGCTGTTCATCCGGAATCGTATTATATCGTTGAAAAAATGGCCCGCGATCTGGGTGTCGGCGTTCATGAACTGATCGGAAACGAAACACTGTGTGGCCGGATAGAACCTCAACGGTATGTGGATGAAAAAACGGGCCTGCTGACCCTGAAAGATATTGTGGCAGAATTGAGAAAACCGGGGAGAGATCCCCGGACAATGGCGAAAGTATTCAGTTTTGCCGAAGGCATTTCAAAAATCGAAGATCTGCAGGTGGGTATGGTAATTCCGGGAATCGTTACCAATATTACCGGTTTCGGAGCTTTTGTCGATGTCGGAGTGAAACAGGACGGTTTGGTACATATTTCAGAAATTGCCGATCGTTATGTAACCGATCCTGCAGCAGAACTGGTACTGAATCAACAAGTGATGGTAAAGGTTGTACAAGTGGAACCCGGGCGTAAACGAATCGGCCTTTCAATACGCCAGGCGCAGAGTAAAGATTAAATTTAAAATCCATAGATTTATGAAAAAACAGTTGTTTTTTATAATCCTGTTGGGAGTAGTAGAATTATTGGCCGGATGCCGCCCCGAAGGGAAGGAACCGGAAACCGGAGTAAGCATCGGGTTGGCCCGGCAACGCAAACAAGATATAAGCAATTTGCAATACCGGCTGAAATTCCGGATTCCTGAAAATAAACAGGAAGAGGTCATCGGGAAAGTACAGATCACACTGAAGCAGGAAAAAGTACAGCCTGTCGTATTGGATTTTCGCGAAGATCCCCACAAAGTGAAACAACTGAAAGTGAATGGACGACCGGATTCGATCCGGATTTCGAATGAACATATTGTAGTAGGGACCGATTACCTGAAAAAAGGAGCGAATGAGATCGAGATCGATTTTATTGCCGGTAATCAATCCCTGAACCGGAACGATGAATTTTTATACACCTTGTTGGTACCCGAACGTGCCCGAACCTTATTTCCTTGTTTCGACCAACCGGACATGAAAGCTGTTTTTACCTTGCAGCTGGATATCCCGGAGCAATGGGTAGCCGTAGCCAATGCAGCCGTCGAGTCCGAAACCCTCCATGAAGGCCGGAAACTGATCGCTTTTCAGCCGACCCAACCCCTGAGTACCTATTTATTTTCTTTTGTAGCCGGGAAATGGCAACAACTGGCAGAAAGCCGGGACGGTAAAACGATAGTCATGTATTACCGGGAAACCGATCCTCAGAAAGTGGCCCAGCATACGATCATTTTCGATCAGGTTTTCGCTTCTCTGAAATGGCTCGAGGACTATACCGGAATCCCCTATCCGTTCGATAAATACGATCTGGTGATTGTACCGGGATTTCAGTTCGGTGGTATGGAACATCCGGGTGCGGTGTTATACAATGATAAACGCATGTTCTTAGGGCCGCATCCGACCATAGAAGAAGAACTGGGACGGATGGAACTGATCGCTCACGAAACGACACATATGTGGTTTGGAGATGCCGTGACAATGGCCTGGTTCGACGATGTGTGGACCAAAGAAGTATTCGCCAATTATTTTGCCTCCCAGATGACCCGGCCGGAGTTTCCGGGAGTCAATCACCTTCTGAACGATTTGCGTAATTTTTATATTCCGGCTTATGCGGAAGACCGTACAGCCGGCTCTACCTCGATAAAACAACCTTTGGAAAACTTAAAGGATGCCGGTTTGATTTACGGACAGATTGTCTATGATAAAGCGCCCATCGTTATGAATATGTTACTGAAACTATTGGGAGAAGAAGCTTTTCAAAAAGGTATCCGGGAATATTTGCAGACTTATTTATATGGGAATGCCACATGGGATAATCTGATTACTATTCTCAATAAGTATACCGATAAGGATCTGGTGGCCTGGAGTAATAGTTGGGTAAATGAAAAAGGGATGCCGGAAATTTCCGTTTCCTGGCACGACCGGACCTTGGTCGTGCGGCAAAAAGATCCCTGGCATAGAGGATTGAGTTGGCCACAAAATATAAGTGTAGCCCTCTATGAGGGAAAAAATGCAGATACACTCCAGTCCTCTGTGCATGAAGTGACTTTGGTATCCGATTCTGCGGTGACCGTTTTTCAGAACCGGTCTGCGGATGAGTCCTGCATTTTTCTGAATCAAAATGGTGAAGCCTATGGCTATTTCGTACTGGATCAGCGGACGATTACCTATGCTTTAGCGCATTTGAATACTTTCGCGAAAGCACCTGAAACCCGTTTGGCTTTATTGATCAATTTGAATGAAAACCGTCTGCACGGCCGTGTAGATGGTTTGGCTTTTGCCCGGATGTTGATCAGTAATTTGAAAACCGAAACCGAACCTTTGATTATTTCTACTTCGATCGCCTATTTGAATGAGATGGCCCTGCACGGACAGATTGCAGGAAGTGAAGAGCTTGAAGAAAGCCTGCTCGGATTAGCACGCAAACCGGGAGGAAAAGGTTGTCAACAGGCTGCTTTCAGGGCTTTGCTCGGAACCTTCCGGCAACCGGCGACGACACAGGAAATTTACCGGATGTGGAAAGAACAGAAATCTTTTACCGGCTTGGCTTTAGGAGAGAGCGATTATACTAAAATGGCTTATGAATTGGCTGTACGTATGCCTGAAAAATATGAGGAAATCAGGGCGACACAGGCGACCCGTATTCAGGACCCCGACCGGAAAAGAGAATTTAACTTTATTGTCCGGGCCGTAGCTCCTGAAACAGAAACGCGGGATTCCCTATTTCGGTCTTTATTGATCGCCGGGAACCGTCGGATAGAACCTTGGGTTACCCAGATCGTCGGATATCTCAACCACCCTCTCCGGCAACAGCAAGCCGTGAAGTACATCAGGCCGGCTTTACAGGAATTACAGGAAGTGCAGCGTACCGGAGATATCTTTTTCCCCAAGAACTGGATTTCAGCTACATTGCGCGGACATAATTCCCCGGAAGCGGCACAAGTAGTCCGGCAATTTCTGGAACAACATCCTGATTATCCCGTTCTGCTGAAAAATAAGATTTTACAAAGTGCCGACCATTTGTACCGATAAAATATTCAGGCATATACGGTGATTTCAATGGTGTCCTTTACTTATTTGAAGGGCAATATAAAGAATATTTCCATTTCGTATAAAATCGGAGTAAGTACCAATAACCAGTTGGCTTTCCGTTGTACTTGCAGAGTCTGGCATTTCATCGGCCAGAAGTTCCCTGCTTTACGTCAAACGATTAATAATTTCGAGTATCATGTGTTTATTGCAGAGGAAAGAGGAGACAAATACCGGAGGATCTCTACCGGGATTACCATCCATGATGCCTTTCGGAAACAGGAGAAATAGGATTTTATAACTGATTTGAAACTAAGCCCCTGAGTTCACGTAAAGGGATAAAACGGATAGGTTATGAATGAAAAAAAGTCATTTTATGTGATCGGTATGAGTTGTGCCGGTTGTGCTGCCAATATTCAACAGGCATTATCCGAACGTAAGGGTGTCATAGAAGCCAGAGTAAATTTCGCCGCTTCGGACGTCATAGTGGAATATAACCCTACGCTTGTTTCCGATAAAGATTTGCAAAAAACGGTACAGGAAGCAGGCTACGATCTGTTGTTGGAAAATGAGACAGAGCCTGAACAGGCCGAAATTTTACAACGAGAAGCCTATGATAAACTACACCGGAAAACGATAGGAGCGTTATTGCTATCCCTCCCTGTTTTTGTGATCGGGATGTTTTTTATGCATATGCCCTATGGCAACTGGATCATGCTGGGATTTACCTTACCGGTCCTACTGGTATTCGGAAGGGATTTTTTCATTAATGCCTGGCGACAATTGAAACATGGACATGCCAATATGGATACTTTGGTGGCGGTCAGTACAGGAGTTGCCTTTCTGTTCAGTCTGTTCAATACCCTATGGCCCACCTATTGGACGGACCGGGGACTGGAAGCTCATATTTATTATGAAGCGGCAGCAGTGATCATCGCTTTAATTTTATTAGGCCGTTTATTGGAAAGCCGTGCAAAATCGAATACTTCGACAGCTATCCGTAAACTGATCGGATTACAGCCCAAAGAGGTGATCCGGATTCTCGAAGACGGTACGGAACAGGTGATCCCGATCAAAGCAGTACAACCCGGAGACATACTATTGGTGAAACCCGGAGATAAAATTCCGGTCGACGGCAGTGTCACAGAAGGAGTTTCTTTTGTCGACGAGAGCATGATTACCGGCGAACCGGTACCTGTCGAGAAAGTGACCGGTACACATGTCTATACAGGTACGATCAATCAGAAAGGGAGTTTTAAATTCATGGCCGAAAAAGTCGGGAGCGAGACTATTTTAGCCCAGATTATCAAGATGGTACAGGAGGCCCAGGGTAGTAAAGCTCCGGTACAACAGTTGGTCGACAGAATTGCTGCTATTTTTGTACCTGCCGTAATCGGTATCGCAGCGCTTACTTTTATCGGCTGGATGATTGCCGGTGGAGAACTCGCTTTTACACATGCCTTGCTGACCTCGGTAACTGTATTGGTTATCGCCTGTCCCTGTGCATTGGGATTGGCGACCCCGACGGCAATTATGGTAGGTATCGGCAAAGGGGCTGAGAACAATATTCTGATCCGGGATGCACAGAGCCTGGAACAATTGTGTAAAGTACAAGCCGTAGTTTTAGATAAAACCGGAACGATTACCGAAGGGAAACCTGTGGTTACCGATATTTTCTGGAATCCGGGGATAGATTTACGGCACAGTATGGAAGTTTTATTGTTTATGGAAAGCCGTTCCGAACATCCTCTGGCCGATGCTGTGGTACTCCATCTGACGGAAGAAGGGATAAAGACGAATCTGAAGGGAGAATTCAATAGTCTGACGGGACAGGGCATACAAGGTGTGATCAATGGGGAATCCTATTTTGTAGGGAATCGCCGTTTGCTGGAAATGAACGGAATCTCCCGGGAAAGTGAACAGGCAGAACAAGCCGATGCTTGTAGTCTGGAAGGGAAAACCGTCGTTTATTTTGCCGATAGCAAACAAGTGTTGGCTTTAATTGTCATCGCCGACCGGATGAAGCCAGGGGCTGTAAAAGCTATCGAACGTTTGCAGGCAGAAGGTATCGAAGTATATATGCTCACCGGAGATAATCGGATCACAGCCCGGGCCGTAGCCGATAGTATCGGCCTGAAACATTTCAAGGCAGAAGTCATGCCATCGGATAAAGCCGATTTCGTGAAGGAACTACAACAACAGGGCAAGATTGTAGCGATGGCAGGTGACGGTATCAACGATTCGCAGGCTTTGGCCCAAGCCGATGTCAGCATCGCAATGGGAAAAGGTTCGGATATTGCAATCGATGTGGCGAAGATCACTTTGATTACCTCTGATCTGAATGCTATCCCGAAAGCCTGGGCCCTCTCGAAGCAAACGGTCGCTGCTATCCGGCAAAATCTGTTTTGGGCATTTATTTATAACCTGATCGGTATTCCCCTGGCAGCAGGCATTCTCTATCCCTGTTGCGGTTTTTTACTCAATCCGATGATAGCTGCCGCTGCGATGGCTTTCAGTTCGGTTTCCGTCGTTACGAACAGCTTACGCATCAAAGCAAAAAAAATCTGATTTCAATTTTTAAATCTCAATTTCCAATTATTGGGTAACCATTCTGAAGTTTAAGCGTTCGTATGAGTGTAGTTAAATTTATCGGGACGATAAATTTAAGTTTATAAAGTTTTTTAAGAATAGGACATGAAAACATTTAAGTTTAAAACGAATTTGAAATGCAATAATTGTGTTGCCAAGGTTAAATCACAATTGGATATAACAGATGAAATCCAAAGTTGGTCGATCGATCTGAAAAGCCCTGACCGGATTTTGACAATAAAGGCCAAAGATGAGAAAGCTGTTGCATCGGTAGAACGGATACTTGCTGAAGCGGGCTATCTTGCAGAGGTTTACCCGGTTGAATCATATATAACTAAAAACGACAAAGCTATGAAGGACGTGAAAAAAGAATCCGATAAACAGTCCAAGCCAACTACAATTAAAGGCTGTGGTTGTGGTAATACCGAAAAACCAGGAAAAAGCCAAAAGATGGCTAATGATGAGACTACCGAGGACGATATTCAGGGAGCTTCAAATTACGAACGGGCAGAAAGTGACCAATCGAAAGGGATTTTTGCCCAACAGACAAAGGCTTATAATAAAACTATGGATGAGCTTATCGAGAATGACGATCAGAACGCCAAAGACAACCTCTCCGATTATATGGATGAGCTGAAGGAAGAATCGGAGACTTTAGACGATCATCCGAAACCTTATGGGACAACGGAAAATTCACCGGATTTTCCGGCAGAAGGAAAATTTACTCCTCCCTATTAGATAATAATACCTGAAGAGACGGTTAGTTATTAAGATAAAACGGGAACAACGGAGCAAACGGAGAATATGCTGTTTTACTCTGTTGTTCCCGTTTAGAAGAAATTTATTTCTTTTTAAAGAGATTCTGTATTCCCTGTAACAGATTACCTTTCAATTCTTTCTCTGCTGCTTTGGTGACCGCTTTGATCGCTTTGGAAAGGTCGGGTTTGATAACCGGCTTCGACAGCGTTCCCTCGACCTTTGCATCGATATCCAGATTTTTAATATTGTCCGAACCCGGAATAGATTTCAGGAGGTTGTCGATGTCCTTGCCGAAAAATTTACGGTCGATGTTCATCGATAAGGTATAATCGAGCTGCCCGTCGACGGTTTGATTTCCATAAATGGTCACCGGATTACCTGCAAAACTGGTCTTAAACGGTTCGACGATAATATTCCCGTTTTCGAGTTTGAAATCGATTTTCAGCTTACTGATACTCAACCGGCTAAGTTCGTCGTTCTTCATCACACTAGCCAACTGGTTCATCGCCGGATTGTCGTTGATCAGAATACCTTTTGATTCGAGATATCCCCCACCGTTTGCTGTCGTCATTACCGGACTCATTTCTTTATCCAGGGTAGAACTGAAGTTCATGGCAGCCGAAACTTGTCCGCTACAGTTCATCGCTACCGGAATACTCTTCCGCAGGAAAGTGAAAGCCTCGTAGGCGGCATGGATATCGAAGTCGGATATATTCAGCTTGAAATCTACTGTCGGAATCTTCGGATTGGCTGTATTATATTGTCCGTTCATCACCATCTTACCTTCCAACATATCCATACTGAGATTTTTCAGTGTGGCGACCGCATTATCCAAAGAAATTTGCCCTTTTACATTACGGATAGTCAGATTATCGAAAAGGATAGTACTGATATTACTGGTAAATTGTACGTCGATGTTTTTGGGAATCTCCAAAGCTCCTTCTGCTGCGGTCGGTTTGTCCGTCAAGGCAATAGAGTCGGCCGAAGCCCGGGCCGTAGTATCGCTCTTTGTTTGGCGGGCCGCTTTGGCTTGGGCGATGATGAATTCATTCAAATTTATTCGGTTCGAATGCAGAGAGAAGTTACCTTTCAGCGTTTCATTTTTGAAAACATAAGGAAGATAGTTCGAAATATTTCCTTGTAAAGTGAAATCCGAGGAAAAAACTTTTGCCTGTAACTGTTTCAGATTCAACTGAGCCGGAGTAATCGTAACAGATCCCTGCGGGATAGAAATACCTTCCGGAAATTCAGCATTGACCAAAAGAAGATCTTTTAAAATAATATTTCCTTTGGCAATAAATTTCTCATATTGTTCTTTCTCGATATATTGATATTTCCCGTTGAATGTCATATCGGTCGTGACGATTCCCTGCAGGGTAATATCTTTCAGTGGAAGGGCTTTCTTCAGATTGGAGAAATTAATAACCCCGACTGCACCTCCGGCAAGCACCGGATCGTTAGGATTACTGATATTCAAATACATACTGAATGGATTACCCGCTATATCGAACGATAATTTTTTCAGGTTCAGTTGTGTTGAATCGACAGGTCCTCCGGGATTGCTCACGTTCAGATCGATATTGATTTGACGGATAGCTTCCGGTAATTCGGGATATTTTACAGAAGCATTATTGACAAGTAAATTTGCCTGCAGAGCCGGGAGATGATCGGCATAATATTCTCCTTTAGCCGTAACATTCAGCTTAAAATCACCACTGGTTTCCAATCCCTCGATATAATGTTGCAACGTTTTGGGCACCATAGCCAACAAACTGGCAAATTTGGTATCCGGAGCATTCAATTGCAAATCCAGTTTATATTTGTCCTCTCCGATCCCGATATTTCCGGTTAAATCGAGTTTGAGATCGTTCAGGGCCAGGTCATTTTTCTGAATATCGAAAGTCATCTCTTTGAGATTGGCTCCGATAACGGCCTGCCATTTCAGATCGGTCTTATTGATCCAGACACTGTTTTGGTGCCGATATGAAATATTTTGCAGAGCAAGGAAAATATCGATCAGCGTATTGGTTTCCGAAAAATTCCCATTGAGTTTTAAATCGATATCTGCAATGCTGGCATAAGTCGAATGCTGAAAATCATTGTAAGTGATGAATAAATTTTCAATGGCGATATCATTTAAACGAAGGCCTCTCTCCGCCTTGCCTTTCGGTTCATCGGGCGGAGTTTCCGTAGTGGCGGAAGTTTGCGAACCGGAAGACAATAGGATATCCCAGTTGGCTTTCCCTTCGCTATTTACTGTCGGAGCGATACGGCAATTTTTAAGCAAAAGTTGGTTTACAATGAGTTCATCTCCTGCTATCAGTGACTTCAAATTCACCGAAGCCTCGAACAACGGAATGTAAACGACGGTATCTCCTGCAAATTCATCCTGCCCGGTAATCATCACCTCTTTCAAGGCAACATTCAGATTAGGAAAACTTTTGAACATGCTCAGGTTCATATCGCCGATTTTCAATTTCGCATTGATGTATTTGGCGGATTGCTTTTCAATAATTTGGAGTATATCTCCTTTAAAAAAAGTAGGGATGACCATTAAAGCTGTAATTACAACAAGAATGAGTACACCCAGTGTAATGAATACTTTTTTCATCGTCAGTATTTTTTAGTTGTTTTAAACGGCCGGTGTCCACCGGATTGTTCACAAAGTTATTCTATTTTGTGAACTTATTGGAAATAAGGCTTTATTTTTTTGAGTTTATAAGCCGGAAGTACTTTCTTTTCTTCGAGCAGTTGGAAAGAAAGAGAGTCGTATTTGCGCTTGGCATTGAAGATCATCTGTACATCCTCATATTCGAGATAGGGATGCCGGAGTATAGCTTTAAAACTCATGGTGTCCAACCTGTATTTCACGATCTTTGAAGGATCGACGGTAAATACCCCAGCGCACGAATCGACATTGAAGTGATTCATCTTTAACTCTTTCAGCTGCCGGACGGCATAAAAACCTCCCAATCTCTGTCGGTATTTGATGATTTTACTTGCATAGTAAGGACCGATTCCCCGGATTCTGACCAACGCACTGCTGTCCGCCGTATTCAATTCCAAGGGAGGAGAAATTTCCCGATGTGATACCGGACGAAGAGAATCCTTTTCTATATTGATTACTTCCGGCAACAAAAAGAATGCAGGTTTCCCCGACCGGACAAACCGCGGAATAACAATAAGGCCTGTGATCAATAACAGCATGACCAGTACCCCTTCCCGTTCTGTACTATTGAATATCATGACACACCCGATTTTAAATGGCCTATAAAAGTTACAACATTTTTCCGGGATAAGAAACAAAAATCCTACCTATTTTGCATTTTTTTTAATATGCTATATAACTTATAACGAATAGATTAAACGAAAGCATATAAAAATATTCAGAAAAAACAGCAACCATTTTTTGCAACTAACGAAAAACTCCCTATATTTGCACCCGCAATTGAGACACATTGTGACCCGATTCAGTAGCTCAGCCGGTAGAGCACAACACTTTTAATGTTGGGGTCCTGGGT
>OJRX01001281.1_pt1 | contig 27048 bp, 17 predicted proteins | sample 1599301 | NCBI WGS metagenome assembly OJRX01 (sample SAMN04168656, study PRJEB22393) | human gut metagenome | biome: human gut microbiome; feature: stool | host: Homo sapiens | collected 2014-03-17 | reverse complement strand
CGCGTCACCGAGCCCTTCTCCACCTTGTCCGAGGCCTCCTGCTCGACGACCGGCAGGAACTTCATGGACGAGAGCTTGTCCAGCACCGTGTCCTTGGGTTGGCCGACCAGACCGTCTGGCACCTTGGTCATGCCCGAGGAGATGTACAGCGTGATCGTCGTGCCCTTGGGCTGCGACGTGCCGGAGGCCGGGTCGGTGCTCACGACCTTGTCCTTCTCGATGGTGGCGCTGTCGGCGGTCTTCGTGACGGACGACACCTTGAAGCCCAGTTTCTCCAGCGCGTTGCGCGCATCCTCCTGGGTGTAGTCGCTCAGGTCGGGCACGGTCACCGACTTGGGGCCTACGGAGAACCAGACCTTCACGTCCGAGCCTTTGACGGCCTGAGTGTCGCCCTTGGGGGACTGCTTGGTGAACGTGCCGGCGGGTTCACCGGAATCCGAATCCTGCATCTCTACGAAGTTGAACCCGGCCGAGGTGACCTTCTCCTTCGCCTGCGCCTTGGTCATCGTCGCCGTGATGGTGGGCACGGTGCCCATCTCCGTGGCGGATTTGCGGCTCATGGTGTAGATCACGCCGAAGATGATCGCCAGCAGCACCACGCCGCTGATGATCGACGCGATGATGATCTTCTTCTTGCGCTTCTGCCTGGCCGCCTCCGCGCGTTGTTCGGCGCGAGACTTGACCGCCAGGGCCTCGTTCGGGTTCTGCGCCGGAGGCACCATCTCGAACTGGCCGGTCGCCGGGTTGTACGCCTGCGTGGGCTGACCCGCGCCGACAGCACTCATCGGCACGGTAGCGCCGCCGTCCTGCTGCTCCGCGGCCTTGCGGGCCTTCACGTTGGCCAGATCGGTCAGCGGGTTGAACGCCGCCGCGACCGGCACGCCGCCGTTCATGAACGTCAGGATATCGTTCTTGAATTCGGCCGCCGTCGCGTAACGGTTCTGCCGATCCTTCGCCATCGCCTTCGCGCAGATCGAATCCCACATGCGCGGCAGGCCGGGCACGAGCGTGCTGGGCGGCGTCGCCACCTCCGACACGTGCTGATAGGCGATCGCCACAGCCGAGTCGCCGGTGAACGGCGGACGGCCGGTGAGCATCTCATACAGCACGCAGCCGGCCGAGTACAGGTCGGAGCGCATGTCGACGGTCTCGCCGCGAGCCTGCTCGGGCGAGAGGTACTGCGCGGTGCCGACCACGCCCTGGGACTGGGTCATCGTCGCAGCGGAGTCGTCGAGCGCGCGGGCGATGCCGAAGTCCATGACCTTGACCACGCCCTGCTCGGAAATCATGATGTTGCCGGGCTTGATGTCGCGGTGGATGATGCCCATGCGATGTGAATAATCGAGCGCGTTGAGCACGCCCATCATCACCTGTTCGGCGTCGCGCTGGCTCAAAGCGCCGTTCACTTTGAGAATGTCGCGCAAGGTCTGGCCCTTGACATACTCCATCACCAGATACGGCAGATGCTCGGTCTGTCCGGTTTCGGTGGTGACGACTTCCTCGCCCGAATCGTAGATGTTCACGATGTTGGGATTGTTCATTTGCGCCACGGAATGGGCTTCGCGACGGAAACGCTCAAGGAAGATCTTGTCGTTGGCGAAGTCGGCGCGCATGATCTTGACCGCGACGGTACGCCCAAGACGCGTATCGAGCGCCACGTGCACTTCGGCCATGCCGCCACGGCCGACCAGTTGGCCGAGCTGGTAACGTTCACCAGCCAAAGAGGTAGGCATGTTGATGTTCATCCCTGTTCCTTCCCATCAGTGATCAAGGAGATATGAGGTCTGCTAACCACGCGGCGCGGAAGCCTTCCACCTGTAGGCACCACCATCGTGTCAGCCAATTGTGTCTGCTGGTCGAGCAGACGGCGTTCGATGCGGGACAATGTGCGCGACACCGTCAACGCGTCCTTCGGACGGTCAAGGGGATCCTTGGCCAGCATTGACATGACGAATTCACGCAGCTGCACATCGACGGAGTCAGGCAGCGGCGGAACCGGATTGTTGACATGGGCTGCGGCGATGTCAACCGGCGTGGCACCCGTGAACGGACGATGCCCGCACAGGCCCTCGTAGGCGACGACGCCAAGCGAATAGATATCGGATTGAGGTGTGGCATGCTGGCCCTGCGCCTGCTCCGGGGAAATGTACTGCGCGGTGCCCACCACCATGCCATCCTGCGTGATCTGCTCCTGATTAGTGGAGTAGGAGACGCCGAAATCGGTGATCTTCACCTCGCCGGAATCGGACACCATGATGTTCGCCGGCTTCACATCGCGGTGGATCACGCCATGCGAATGGGCGACGAACAGGCCACGGGCGGTCTGGATGAGAATCGGCAGCAAGCGGGTCGGCTCCATCGGACCATTCTGCTCGTGGAACAGGTCGGCCAACGACTTGCTGGGCACATACTCCATAATGAGGAATCCGATGCCGTCATGCTCGTAATATTCGAACAACGCGGCGATGTTCGGGTGTGCAAGATTGGCGGAATTATGTGCTTCCGCACGCAAGCGAAGCAGTTTGGCCTCCTGCGTGACCCCTAAATCGCCACGCAACGCCTTGATGGCCACTGGTCGGCCCAACTGGATGTCGTAGCCTTTCCACACTTCGCCCATGCCACCTTGGGCTAGACGGGCATCCAACCTGTAGCGTCGGTGGATGAGCTGTCCTTCAATCAGTTTCACTCTGCCAGCGCCTCCTGCATCATCGCTTTCATAATCGGTCCTGCGGCGAACGAGCCATACAAGTCCACATTGTGCACCACCACGGCAACGGCGATTTTCGGATCATCCGCAGGGGCGAATCCTATCACCCAGCCGTCGATGGACGTGTTGCCGTCGCCGATCTGCGCGGTGCCGGTTTTCGCTGCTACTCGCACGCCGTCGATGGCCAGATTCTGGTTTTCTTTGGTGACCACGGCTTCCATCATCTGTGTGAGCTTGCCCGCGGTGTCCGAACTGAACGCGCGGCTCATCACCCGCGGCTTGGTCTGCGAGATGACCGACAGATCAGAGGAACGCACGCAATCCACCAACGTCGGGCGCATGACCTTGCCGCCGTTCGCCACTGCAGCAGCCACCAGCGCGTTCTGTAGCGGGGTCGCCACGGTGTCTCCCTGGCCGATGGACGCCAAGGCGAGTTTGTCGTCGGACGCATCGGTTGGGAAATTCGACGCCACGCTCACCCACGGCGTGCCCGTGGATTCGGAACCGTCGACGGCGATCGGATTGTCGAAACCAAGTTTTTCGGCCATAGATGAGACCTTTTCGTCACCCAAAGCCACGCCCAGCTGGGCGAATGCGGTGTTCGACGAATACGCCATCGCGTCTTCCAACGTGATCTTGCCATCCGAACCGTCGGCCTGCGACACGGCGTTCGTCAACTGCGTGGCCGTGCCTGGAAGCGTATAGCTCGATCCGGCCGGAATCTCGGTGTCAGTCTGGTATTCGCCCGTTTCCAACGCGGCGGCCGCCACCACCGTCTTGAACGTGGATCCCGGAGGATACAGCTGCGAGGTGACGCGGTTGAGCATTGGGTTCGATTCGTTTTGCGAGAGCGTGGAATAGTTGCCGTTCGCTTCGGACGTGTCGTGGCTTGCCAGCTGGTTCGGATCGTAGCTTGGCGTGCTCGCCATGGCGAGAATACGGCCGGTCTTCACTTCGATGGCCACGGCCGCGCCGTCATTGTTGGCGAGACCGTTGTAGGCGGCCTGCTGGATCTTCGGATCGATGGACGTTTCGATGGTCGCGCCCTTGTTCTCTTGGCCGGTGAACAGCGATTTGAACCGCTGCCACACCAGTTGGTCGGATTGGCCCGACAGCAGCGAGCTGCGCGAGGCTTCGATACCGCTCCAACCGCGCTGGCTGATGGAGAAGAAGCCGGTGACCGGCGCATACAGCTCGCCGGCCGCATAGGAGCGCTGATAGGAGAACGCGTCGTTCGACGGGTCGGATTTGGCGATGACGGAGCCGTCCGACGCGAGAATCGCGCCACGCGGAGCACCATACTCGTGGTAGAGGGCGCGGGTGTTGCGCGGATCGCTGTTGAGCTGGTTCGCGCGGATCGCCGTGATGATCGTGGTGGACATGCCCAGAATGACGAACAGCGCCACCACGATGGTGAACAGTTGGCGAAGTGATTTATTCATGCTTGGCTCCCCTCTGACGTGTTGCCCGATGGGTTCGGCGTGCTCGTCATGTCAGCTGTGCCGAACCCATTCGATGGGGGAGCAGGGGGCACGATTGGCGTGCCTGCGACCGGCGTTTCCGTGGAGATGATTTCCGTTGCCTGCGATTGCTGCATGGTGGCCGGTATGGAGACTTGCGGAACGGCTTGCGATTGTGCAGCGGATTGATCGGAGGCAACGCTTCTGCGGGCGCGGCTCTGCTTGCGGGCGCTCAGTGCCTGCATCGCCTCGTATTGGAACGTGTCGCTGTCGATATCGGATTCGGGTTTGTTTGCCGAGTTGGAAATCACCATTAAGAGTGTTGCCAACATGTAATTCGCTATGAGTGAGGATCCGCCGGCGGCCATGTACGGAAGAGTCAAACCCGTAAGCGGTATGACTAACGTGATGCCTCCCACCACGGTGAACACCTGGAAGGCCATGGTGAACACGAGGCCCGATGCGAGAAGTTTGCCGAACCCATCCTTGATTTTCATCGCAGTGATCATCCCGGCGGCGATGATGAGCAAATAGAGCATCAGAATGGCCATCAGGCCGGTGAGGCCCAGCTCTTCGCCAAGTGCCGCGTAGATGTAGTCGGAGTTGGCGATCGGAGTGAGCGACGGGTGACCTTGCCCAAGGCCGGTGCCCATCAAGCCGCCTGATGCCAGGCCGAAAATACCTGTGACGAGCTGGTATGAGCCGCCATACTCCTTGTTGTATTGCGTCGAGTCGAACGGATGCAGCCAGGCGCCAACACGGGCGCCGACATGGCTGAAAATGTTGGCCGCCGCAAACGCGCCCACGGCGAACGCGATGAAACCAATCACAATCCAGCTGGTACGCCCTGTGGCCACATACAGCATGGACACGAACATGGCGAAGAACATGAGCGACGTGCCTAAATCGTGCTGCATGACCAGCACGCCCATCGACACGATCCACACCACGATGATCGGCCCCAGATCCTTGATGCGCGGCAACTGCAGGCCCAATACCTTCTTGCCGCCGACCGCAAGCTGGTCGCGGTGGTCATATAGGTAGGAGGCGAAGAAGAACGCAAGGAACAGCTTCGCGAATTCGCTTGGCTGGAACGATCCCAAACCGGGAATCTTCACCCAAATACGGGCGCCATACTGTTCGGAACCGACCACCGGAAGCATCGGCGACAGCAGTAACACTAAACCGATTACCATGCTGACGTACGAGAACCGCCGCAACACACGGTAATCCTTCATGAAAATCACCAGCAGATCCGCCACAACCAGCGCGATCGACAGCCAAAGCAACTGTTTGAACGCGACGGACGTGTTCAAATCCTGATCGATGCGGGCGATCATCATGATGCCGGTGCCCGTCAGCACCATCACGCAGCACATGATCGCTTGGTTGGCGTACGGCTGGAACCGCAGCAGCAATCCCCAGGCAGTCAGGAACAATGCGCCGACGAATGCAAGCATCCACAGGTAACTATGCGGAAAACCGCCAGCGGTGCGTTCGAACATCTGGAAGAATGAGACGCCGCAAATCAGCATGCTGAACAAGAGTAGGCCGAATTGCTTCAGACGGGTTGCCATCATGACTGGTCACCGCCTGACTTGTCTGCCGAAGCGTTGCCCGAATCACCTGATTTGCTTGACGATTTGTCGGAAGTCGTATCAGAGGATTTGCTTGACGACTTGCTGCCGGATCCGCTGTTCGTCTTGTTTTGCACCTTCTGCGCTTCGGCGTCCTGCTGCTGTTTCAGCTGCTTTTTGATCAGGCGCGTATGCGTTTTCGCCTCGCCGTACGTATCGAAGGAAATGCCCTGCGTGAGTTGCTCCTGCCAACTTGGCGGCAGTTCGCTCGTCTTCATATTGGTGTCGGTGATGGCATGCGATAGCTGGAAGCCGAACAGACTGGTCGGCACGCCTTGGAAAATCGACACTTCGCCGTTATTGTCGCCGATATAGTACTTGGTTTGGCTCCAGCGGTAGGTTGCGAAAGCGCCGCCTGCCAGCCCTAGCAGTATCACGATGGTGATGATGATGGCGATCACGCGGTTGCGTCGGGTGCGTGATCGCTTCGTCTTGCGTTGCTCGATATGTTCGTTGTGGATGGCTTTGGCGACTTCCGGATCGTTTGGATCGGCGGAAATACGGCCGTCATCCTTTTGTACGACGGGGATTTCTCCGGTATCGGGATTGGTGCGGTCGCCGTTTTCCTCGCGTACCGTGGACGGTTGTGCCACGCGCTGTTCCTGAGGATTGTCGTTTTCGTCGGGATTCTTGCCGTTGCGCAATGCCGCCGCGCGAGCCGCCGGCGACTTCTTGCCTTCGCGCAGTGCGGGTGCGGATGCGACCGGCTCGTTGATGATGTCGGCGATCGGTTCGAGGCTTGCGCTGGCCGCGCCGCCGACCAGCGGTGTCTGATGTGGCAGGTCGAACGTGTCCGCGTCGAGGGCGAGCGTCGCGTCGGCGATGACCGCGGTGACATTGTCGGTACTGCCGGCACGAAGCGCCATCGAAACCAGCTGTTGAGCGCATTCTTCCTGATCGGAGCAGGTGGATAGCACCTCCTGCAACGTGGAATCCTCAAGCACGCCGCACAAGCCGTCGGAGCATAGCAGCCAACGGTCGGACGGATGCGCCTTGCGTACGGCGATGTCCGGGCGCGAGTCGATATCGAAATCGCCCAAAACCCGCATCACGACGTTGCGCTGCGGATGATTGCGCGCCTCGGACTCGCTGATGCGGCCGGTATCGATCAAATGCTGCACATAGCTGTGGTCGGATGTCATGCGGATCAAACGGCCGTCATGCAGTAGATACGCGCGGGAATCGCCGATATGCGCCACAACCCAATATCCCGCAACCAGTGCGACGGAAGTGACGGTGGTGCCCATGCCCGCGAGACGACGTTCACGTTTCGCCTTGCCGACGATCGCGTCATGCGCGGCCATCACCGAGGTTTTCAGCATGTGGGCAATAACCTGGACATCGCCCTGCACATTGTCTTGCTCGATGTGGGCCAGCGAACGGATGGCGATGGTGGAGGCGGTGTCGCCTCCCGCATGGCCTCCCATGCCGTCGCAGATGGCGATCAGATGCTCGCCTGCGAACGCGGAATCTTGATTGTTGGAACGTACGGTACCCACGTCGGAAACGACGGTGGAATACATGAACAGCGGTTGTGAAGCGGGGGAAGTCGGCAAACGGGTCACCTCAATTCGAAGGTGGTTGCGCCAATGCGTACGGGAATGCGTGTTCCGAGGATCATCGGCGCGTTCAGACGCTGCTGGTTGACCACAGTGCCGTTGGTGGAGCCCAGATCTTCGACGGCCCATTTGCCGGTGGCGGGATCCGTGTAGACGCGCGCATGGTGGGATGAGACGAATTCATCATCCAAGACCACGGTGTTCGATGCGGAACGGCCAAGCGTGATGGTGTTGCCGGTCAGGGGGACGGAACTGCCGGCAAGAGGGCCATCGATGATGACCAGCAAGGTAGGTTTGGCACTTGATGTAGTGCTGACCGCCGGCGCGAGGGCGGCCACGGGCGCTGGCGCTTCGACGGCCTTGCGCGCGCGACGCTCCTTACGGCGATGAGCCCGCGACTTGCGCGGGCTGAGCGTTTCCACATCCCTGTACAGTGAACGCACCGTGCAGGCTACGAAGATCCAAAGCAGTACGAGGAATCCGTACTTGAGGATCGCGAAAGTAAGTTCAGTGAGCATAGAGGCAACTCCCGAGATTGGGGTTGGTTACTCCTGATCCTGCGAAGAGGCCCAATACAGGATTCGGGTGCGGCCGATGGTGATGGTGTTGCCGTCGAGCAGCGTGGCCGCCTCGACATGGTGGCCTTCGACATACATGCCGTTGGTGGAACCCAGATCGCGCGCGATGACGGTGCTGCCATTGTCGGTGACGTCAATCTCCATATGGCGGCGGGAGATGCCCGGATCGTCGATCACGATGTCGCAGTCGGATCCGCGGCCGATGATGGTCTTGCTTTCCGTAAGCAGATACTGGTGCTCGCCGATCTCCAGCATCGGGCAATCCTCGGTTTGCGCCTCGGTGGTGACGGGCACGGTGTTGCCTTGCACGGATTCGCTCGTCAGCTTGAAGTTGCTCTTGGTCAAGTCGAGGTCCTCTTCGAAGATCACCACGACCGGGCCTACGAATGCGTAATGCTGGTCCTTCGCATACTGGGTGAGGTTGTCGGCCAGCTCGTTGGCTAGCGCCTCGGCACCCCAATCGACGATGTTGTTGAAATCCGGTGTGCTGAGCTTGAAACGGTACTCGTTCGGCGCCACGGTACGGTCTCGCGTGACGGGCATGGCCTCTTTATCAATCTCACGTTCCAGCGCGCTGGAAAGGTCGACGGGCTGCAGGTCCTTGGACCCGAACTTGGCGAAAACCCCGTTGACGGCGCCTTCCACGCTCTTCTCAAATCGGTCGAGAACACTCATGCTTGTCCCTTTCTATCCTCACCCATCCTACGCGGTAGAGCGCCGAGCGCCAATTCGTAAGCTCTTTAATTGCAAAAATTTCATTCAATATTTCGGTCTTTATACCATCTAGGGGGTATATGATTCTGGGTTTGTCACCATCATTTCGATTCCATGCTGTGCGATGGATGTCTGTGGAAAAGGAGATATGGAATGGTGATAGGTTGGAAATATGACAGATGCGATTCGACAGTTTCCTCGTAAAAAAGCTCGTACACTGCGATTTTCCTGCGGAGCTCCGCGTTCCGCGCGTGTGATTGCAGACGGTTCCCGTGCATTGTTCCTGCGTTCCGACGGATCGGAAGACACCGTCACCTCACTGTGGATGAGCGTGATCGACGAAAACGGCAACGCCAGCGAAATGCTGCTCGCCGATCCACGCACGCTGCTCGCCGATGCCGACGCCGAAGACGTTCCCGCTGAGGAACGGGCGCGTCGCGAACGTGCACGCGAAGGTGGTTCCGGAATCGTCGGCTATTCCACCGACGCAAGCGGCAACCGCGTGACCTTCACCATCAACGGACAACTCTTCCTCACCGACATCGCAGTCGGCGTGACGCGAGCTATCGCCATAGAAGAAGACGAGCTCAAGCCGGTACTGAATCCGCGTATCAGCCCTGACGGGCAGCATGTCATGTACACCACCGGCACCTATCTGGTGAATGTCGATCTTGCCGATACCGCTTTCGACACGGCTTTCGGTGACGACGATTGCGAAATCGGAGACGCGATTTCGGTAGTCGCTTCAATCCCGCAAGACGGCGAATGGAAGATCGGCTTGGCGGAATTCGCAGCAGGCGAGGAAATGAACCGCTACGACGGCTTCTGGTGGTCTCCCGATTCCAAATATGTGCTGTTCGAAACCTACGATGAATCCCCGGAACCAATCTGGCATCTTTCGGACCCAGCTAATCCTGCGAATCCTGCACGATCCAACCGCTATCCGCAAGCATTGACCGCCAATGCCAACGTGCGACTGACCCTGCTGGAACTTGGCTTCGACAGCGACAACTGCTGCTACGGGGCAATCGCGAATGAGGTGCATTGGGATCATGAAGCTTACGAATATTTGGCCGCAGTCAGCTGGACGAGCGGGCATGAGCCGATCATCCTCGTGCAAGACCGACTCCAGCAGCACGATCAGGTGCTCGCCATCCACGTGGGCGAACCGATCGCTACCATGCGAGACGCGGAAAACGGATTCACCGACGATGAAGGCGATCAAGTCGAAACCTTCTCCATCGCCATTCCCGAATATGCCGAAGGTGAACGCCCGGGCAGCACGCGCGTGCTCGAAAAACACAGCAACGCCTACTGGCTCGATCTGATCCACGGCACGCCCGCATTCACGCCGAATGGACGACTGATCTGCGCGATGAACGACATGGATGCCGACACGAACCGCCTTACCGTCGATGGCGTGCCCTTCACGCCGGCCGGACTGCAGGTGCGCGAAGTGCTCAATGTGACCGACGACGACGTGCTCTGCGTGGTACAGCGCACCCCTGAACTGTTGCCTGACGACAGCCTGCCATTCCTCTGGCGGTCCAACGCCGCCGATCATGACGCCCGCAGCTTCGACGTGGTGTCGATCCGTTATGACGGCACATGGGAACCCCTCACCTACGCGCCCGGCCAGTGGACCATGTCTCGCGCAGGCAACGGCTGCGTGGTGACCGGACGCGGCATGGATGATGCAACTGTGCAAATGCAGCATTGCATGAACATCGTCACAACCGACGAAAATGGTACAGATGTGGCGTCAATGGTGGTCTCACCAATCGAAAACCATGCCGAAACTCCCGGATTCACGCCGAACGTACACTTCACCCGACTAGGCGAACGTGGCCTGTATACGGCAATCGTGCTCCCCTCGGCTAGCAGCGAATACGCGCATGCCGACACTCTGCCGGTGCTCATGAAGCCTTACGGCGGTCCCGGATTCCAGCAAGTCGTCGAAACCCAATCCTTCTACTGGGATGCGCAATGGTGGGCCGACCAAGGCTACATCGTGGTCACCGCCGACGGACGCGGCACCACCGGACGCGGGCCGAAATGGGACCGTGCCATCTACGAAACCATGAAATCCGTGACGCTCGAAGACCAAGTAGACGCCGTACGTGCGCTACCGGAAGCGTTGGCAACACTGGCCGCGCAAGAAAACAAGGAATCCTCGGAAACCACCATCCCGCAACCCGACCTTAACCGCGTAGCCATGATCGGCTGGTCGTACGGCGGATTTCTTTCTGCGCTCGCCGTGCTGGAAGCGCCGGAAACCTTCGCTGCGGCCTGCGCGGGCGCACCCCCGACCGACTGGACGCTGTACGACACGCACTACACCGAACGCTACTTGGGCCTTGATCCGGCCGTGTACGAACGTAACAGCATCATCTCCGACGCGCCTCAGCTTGATCGCCCGCTCATGCTCATTCACGGATTCGCCGACGACAATGTGACGATCGCGCACAGCCTACGCCTGAGCCAAGCGCTGATGGCGGCCGGACGCAAGCACACGTTCCTGCCGCTGACCGGCATCACGCATATGACCAATGACGAAACCGTCGCTGAAAATCTGCTGATCCTGCAGCGCGATTTCCTCGCGAAAGCATTGGAACGGTAGTGCTGAGCCGATAACGCTGTAATGATAGCTGCAACAGCGCAAGCAAAAGCGACGAACAAAAGCAAAACGCGTTCCCCCGCGACTCCCGGACTGCCAAGCATCCGAGCGTCGTGGGCGAACGCGTTCCCTTCTCGATTGCCAACATAAAACAGGCGAAAGCGACTTCGCAAGCGAGGGGGTACCACATTTGTGTACCCCCCCCAATTTGGGCTTGGAAAAGCCGAAAATCGTTAGAAATAGGCGAATGCCAAGCAAAGTCGAAACGTGAATCACATCAGAAAACACGTGAATCACGTCAGATTTGCAATAGCAATATGCACGATCACGCCTGCACTTGCTCAAACAATCCCGGCGAATCGTCGATGACAGTCACCGGAATATACGCGAAAAGCGTCCAACTGCCGTCCTGCGCGGACGCGGTGAGCGTGCCCTGATGCGATTCAAGTTGCTTCTTGAACGAGGCAAGCCCATGGCCGCCAGGAAGTTCGTTATCGTGCCCGTCAGCTCCGGCTATCCCTTCTTTCATGGGATTGATTTGAGTGATTTCAATGGCATTCGGTCTAAGTATCACCGAAAGATCAACCTTGCTTCCCGGGGCAGCATGACGAGCGATATTCGCATAGATTTCACGCAGCAGATTATTGACAAGCTCGGCGGTCTCCCGCGATGCACTCGGTTTGCCACCCGCACAGTGCCATATGGACGTGATTTCGAAGCCGAGTTTACGCAAACGTCGGTCGCCGTCGTTCATGGTGGCTCGCAGCAGGTTGGCCAGCGCTTCGCCGTCAGCATCGCCGGGGAGGACGGTGGCATCCATATTCAATTCGTCGATAACGCGATGCACATTCGTCAATGCGAAAAGAATGTATTCGTTGATCTGACGCCAGTCTTCGGCGTCGGCTGCATCGGCTGCGCTGACAGGGCTTCCGGCAGTGACACTAGGGCTGCCTGAAACGCCGTCAACATGCCGTTGTGCCACAAACGCCGCCGCCGACAAATCGCCCGTCACCGCATCGTGAATAGCGTCGGCAATGCGTGCGCGGCTTTCCAACTCCTGCAACCGATTCTTGTTTTGCGCCGCTTCAAAACGCTTCCGCGTCGTTTTCTCGCTCCAACTCAACGCCCTGCCGAGCAGCAGCACCATGGCATACATGCTGATCATGGAGACAGGGTTAGTGCCTGGGCTAGGAGGCGAAATCAGCAGGATAGTAGCAATGTAATATGTGAACAGCGCTGCCGCGATAATGACATTGGTACTGTACGCAAGCATGCCATAAGCGTAGAGATGCGTGGGAAGAGAATTACCCGAACTTGCGTAAGAGGTAAACAGATCGCCAGCATAGGCAATCACAATAATCGCCACCGACATGCTTTTTGGGAATAATGAAGATACCACGAGCGCTGCAACCAGCATCGCAATCCAAACCACGCCAGATATGTCGGTAGGCGGTTCGTAACAAACTCCATATACGGTCCATACGAGCACGATCAACATGATGATAAAACGGATTGGATGCCACAAATTCGGATGCAACGTGCGCACACGATTCCGCCACGTAATGTACTGAGCTGCAGGTTTAGAACGCATTGGACCTCACCCACAATGCCACTGCCTGACGCGAAGTCTTACAGTTGAGTTTCCTTAAAATACTTTGCATATGCTTGCGGATGGTGGCTTCGGAAATCCCCAAACGCTCGGCAATCTCTCGATCAAGCATGCCCTCCGCACACAAAGAAATAATCTGCTCCTCACGAACAGTGAGCGAAGGCGCAGTCTCAGCCTCCCTGCTAATACGCAAATTAGCCAACGCAGGCGTCTCAAACCCCTCCATCACCTCGCCATTGCACATACGCATAATAATCTGCGCCAACTGGTCGGCATTCTCCTTACCAACCAAACCCTGCGCACCAGCCTCCACCAGCTTGTCCCGATAACTCTTGATGGAAAAACTCGTCGCACCAAGAATCGGCATATGCTTGCCCATCAAACGCAACCGACGACAAGTAGCAGGCCCCTGCAAACCCTCCATCGACATATCAAGAATCAACAAACTGACATTGCTGTTCGCGTCCTGACAGCGTTCTATCGCCTCATCGCCAGAAGTCGCAGTCCACACCACATATGCGGTCGGCACTTTGCAGGCAATGACGGCACTGAGCGAATCCAGCGCTCGCGGGTCATTGTCGACCAACGCGATGCGATGAATCTTAGGATGCTTTTCCGACGTGGTCATTATGCGATCACTTTCTTTTCCCACACAGCCATTGCAGCCATGTTGGGCAGTTGGGATTCGCGGCAGTGGAGATATCGTCGTTGCCGTCAACGGGAGTTGTTGCATACGCATATGCTGGTGTGCTGGTGAGAGACAACGTCACCACCATCAGTAGTGAAACACATTTCATGCTTCCATAGTATGCGAGGATGACGCGCGGGGTGGCGATACAGTACGTGACGCACTGTTGATACATCGTTATACAGCACACATGCTTGTGCTTAGTTTTGTCTTGGCTTTGTTCGCCTAAGATGGAATTCATGACTATCACGCTCATCGATGAGGCGCGCTACGACGCCGAAATGGACGAAACGGTACTGCCTGCGCTGCGTAACTGCATGGCGGAGGGCTGGATGGAACCTGCCGTCGTTGATTGGGATGGCAATACGCTACCTAAGCTGGAGCATTCTGGACGGTTGCATTACTACTGCTACGACGCGCACAAATTCGACACATTGCGTGAAGACGGCGCATCGGGCGTATTCCGCGGTGCGGTGGTGATTTCGCACGGATTCACCGAATTCGGACGCAAATACAGCGAAATGGTGTGGTACTTCCTACTGGCCGGCTATTCCGTATGCGTGTTCGAACATCGCGGACATGGCCATTCCACGCACGACATGAGCAACCCGAGCCTGGTATGGATCGACGATTGGCGCCGGTATGTGGCCGATTTCGCCACGTTCGCGCAGACCGTGGGTCGCGAAGTGGCTGGAGATGGCCCAATGTACTTGTACTGCCATTCCATGGGCGGCGGCATCGGCGCGGCCGTGCTGGAACGCTATCCGTCATTGTTCGACAAAGCGGTACTGTCCGCGCCGATGATTGCGCCGGTGGTCGGCATGCCAACGTGGATTGCACGCATTGTGGTCGGCGTGATCTGCGGGCTTGGCTTCGGCAAATCGCGCGTGTTCGGCCATACCGATTTCGACGGAAACCTCAATCCCGACGATTACAAGGGAGCTTCCGAAGCACGCATCCGCTGGTTCCACAAACAGCGCTTGACAGACAGATCATGCCAGACCAATGCTGCCACTTTCGATTGGGCAAACCAGGCGATGGCGCTTTCCCGAGCCGTGCTCAAACCCGACATGTGCGGAGCCATCGAAGCCCCGGTATTGCTATTCCAAGCCGGCCGCGACGTGTGGGTGCTCAACGGACCACAAGATGACTTCGTTGAACGTGTGCGAGAAGGTGGCGGTTCCATCGAAAAAGTGCGGTACAGCCAGTCATTGCACGAAATTTTCTCCATGCCGAATGCCGTGCTCGAATCATATCTTGACAAAATCCTCGGTTTTTTGGCGGCGCCGAACGCAAGTTTGGCGGAATAAATCTGTTTTGCATAACTGACGTTTAGTATGCGCACCGTGTGCGTTACAATCGCCGTGAATTTGCCGTGAAAGCCGTGGAGAGAGCGAGGATAGGCCGTGGCAAAGCAAACGTCGGGACAGGCGTCGCAATCGCAGAAAACTTCCGAATCGCAAAAAACCGCGAAAAAAACGGAACATGTGCTGGAGCAGACGCCGAAAAGTCTGCTCATCGGCACTGGCATGACACTGCTGGGCGGTGCCATGTGGGGCATGAACAGTACCGTGGCCAAACTGCTGATGCGCGACTACCAGCTGGATCCGGTCTGGCTTTCCTGCGTGCGCGCGCTATTCGCCAGCCTGATCTTCCTGGTCGGATCGGCCATCACCACGCCGCAGAAACTCGCCGGAGCGGTCAAAGACGTCAAATCGTATCCGAAATATCTGGTCACCACGCTGATATGCGTACTTCTGGTGCAGGTCTCCTACCTGATGACCATCGACTGGACGAACTCCGGAACCGCCACCGTATTGCAGACGCTCAACCTAGTCTTCGTGCTCACCTGGGTATGCCTGCGCGTCAAACGACTGCCTCTCAAGCATGAATTGGTCGGCGTGCTCCTGGCATTCGCAGGCACGTTCCTCATCGCCACCGGCGGCAACTTCGCCTCGCTGTCGCTGCCATGGCAGGGGCTCGCATGGGGACTGGTTGACGCAGTGAGCACCGCGGCCATGTCCATCCTGCCGGTCATGCTCATGCTCAAATGGGGCAACATGACCATCAACGGCATCACATTCCTTATGTCCGGACTCATTCTATGCCCGTTCGCGCAACCGTGGGCGAACATTCCCGCACTGGACGCGCGAGGCGTGCTCCTGCTGCTCTACACCATCGTATGCGGCACGTTCCTCGCGTTCTGGCTCTACATGGCAGGCGTGATGCGCGTCGGCGCGGTGCGTGCCACCATGCTCGGCACCAGCGAACCGGTCATGGCCACCATCACCGCAGTGGCATGGGCTGGCGAAACGTTCACCTTCACCGACCTGACCGGCTTCGCCATGATCATCATCATGGTCTTCCTCGTGCGCTAACCATTCTCCACAAACTGTCCGATTCTGCAGAATCGGACACTTATGGTGCGCACGTCCGACCACGAGTCCTGATTTTTCCAGTCACTGGAGGTGTCGGGAGCCGCTGAGCCTTACTGCCGCTTGGGAAACGAAAAAGGCCGGAACCTTTCGGCTCCGGTCTTTCATCATGGTGCGAGCGGGGGGAGTTGAACCCCCACGAGCATACACTCACTGCCACCTGAAGACAGCGCGTCTACCATTCCGCCACGCTCGCAGACAGTGAGTTAATCTACACCAAAACCCACACAACCTCAAATCGGCGTGTCGCGCCGCCATTTTCCGTAGGAAAATTCAAGCGGCGCGACGCGAGGAGGGAGGAAGCTCTGGGAGCTTCCGTACGACGGAGCCATCCTTAAATTCCGCCATTTTCCGTAGGAAAATTCAAGCGGCGCGACACGCATGAAAAAAAGACGCCGACGGGTTTGTTCGTCGGCGCCTTGGAATGCGGAAGTGTGGTTCAGCATTCGTTTGGGCAGAAAGCCCACGTGAAATGCATTAGCCGCGGGAACCGTTGGCGTAGAAGCGGGCCAAGGCTTCGTCGCGGAATTCGTCGAAATATCCGCCGTCAATCGACGCGCGAATGTCGTCCAGCAGCTTCACGAAGAAATGCTCGTTGTGGATCGTGGCCAATGTAAAACCGTTGAATTCGCGGGCGCGCAACGCATGATCCACGTAAGCACGCGAATAATGCGTGCACGTGTAGCAATCGCAGCCCTCTTCAAGCGGGCCAAAATCATGCTTGAATTGCGCGCGCTTGATGTTGTAACGTCCGTCGCGCGTGAAAATCGCGCCATTTCGGCCGCAACGCGCCGGTGCGACGCAATCGAACGTGTCTCCACCATTCTCGACACATGCGAAAATGTCGTCGACTGCAGCGATACCGAGCACGTGACGTGGCCGGCTTTCCGGCATCGCATCGCAAATCCAAGCGCAAGTGTCGCCGATAATGCGCTTTTCAATCGCGCCTCCGATGCCAACGCCGTCAAAATCCAGCGAAGCGATCTGTTCGGCCGCATGCCTGCGCAAATCCTCATAATTCGCGCCCTGCACCACACCATACAGCGCCTGATACGGCTTGCCGACGCGCTCTTCGGTAAGCCTCTTATGCTCGGCAACGCAACGCTGCGCCCAACGGTAGGTGCGTTCCACGGAACGTTCCTGGTAGCCGCGCGTGTTCATCAGTGTGGTCAGCTCGTCGAACGCAAACATGATGTCGGCACCGATCTTATGCTGGATTCCCATCGAAATTTCGGCGGAAAAACGGTGCAGTGAGCCGTTGAGCGGCGATTTGAACGTTACGCCGTCCTCGTCTACGAACGCGAGGCGCTCTTTACCTTCGGCGATCACGTCGTCTGATTTCATTCCGGTCACATCCATGGCGAGGGTTTTCTTGAAGCCCGCGCCGAGTGAAAGCACTTGGAAACCGCCGGAATCGGTGAAGGTCGGACCGTTCCAGTTCATGAATTTGGCAAGACCGCCGGCTTCGTCGAGCACTTGCTCACCGGGGCGTTCATACAGGTGAAACGCGTTGGACAGCAGGCATTGTGCGCCGAGGTCCTTCATGGTTTCGGGCAGCACGGCTTTCATCGCGGCCTGCGTGGCCACGGGCACGAACGCCGGAGTGTGAATATCGCCGTGGGGGGTATGAATGGTGCCGGTGCGGCCGTATCGTGCGCCGCCGCGTCCCTTGCCGTCGGCCGCGTCGGGAAGGCGGGTTTTCTGCTCGAAATAGAAGGCGTCGCGGCGGCCCGGCTTGCCTGGTTCCGCTCCACGCGGATGTTCGATGAGGTTTTCGACTGGTGCCGCCATGTTCGCTGCGGCTGTTGCCGCGGTTTCGTGCGCCGCCGTGTTGATCTGTGGTTCGTTCAAGCTTGTCATGCTTTCAACTGTATGCGATAGCGCCGATTGCCGACGGTGGCTACGTCGTTCGCCGGCTGAATACGATTTTCCTTATATGTGGCAGATTCGTTCCGTTGAAAAATGTGATTTCCCTTATATGTGGCAGTTTTCCGAAAATAAGAGTCGTTAGGGGGTATTGAAACGACGTTTTGAACCCATCTGCGCAGAGGAAAGTGCCACATATAGCGCAAATGAGTTTTTGTGTGGCTGCATTTCTGCCACATATAACGCGAATGAGTTATCGAATTTCTTGCGATGGTTGTGAGAAGGCGTATCGGCTGAGGTTTGTCAAGTTGCATCGCATAGCCTCTGGCACCGTATGGAGAGAACTGCCAAGAGATTCGGTTGCTACTTTCAACAAACATTCAGGAAACTTCCAGAGCGAGTATCTTTACTCGTAGATAGCAGTTCGAGCGGCACGATTGCTGATTTGTGAAATGCCGCGAGACGAATAAGGAGCGAAAATGGCTGAAGAGAACGACCAGAACGCCGTGCAGCCGCAGAATGACGAACAGCAGACCGTGCCGATGCCGCCGGTTGATGCGGAACAGACGCAAACTTACGCAGGCGAGCCGTATGCTGCAGAGTCGGCTACCGAACCGATTGACGTGCAGAGCGGTATTGAGAATCAGCCGACGGCCGCCATGCCTGTTGCGAACGACGACGCTTCGGCGGAATCCGCGACTGTGGCGGGCGATACTCCGGATTACGCTTCCGCAGCGGGCGAGCGTACCGTGGTTGGCGGTTCCTCGCAGGATGCGCCGGCCCAGCAGTACCGTCCGGCACCGGAATATGGTGCGTACGGTCCCGTGCCGACGCAGCCGGCTGATGACACCGCAGCCGCGAACGGTACGGCGAGTGACGCGCCGAACATGCCTCCGCAGCCGCAATATGGCACATACGGGCAGGCTCCGCAGCAGTCGCAGCGGCCTCGCAATCCTTTCTTCGGAAATCCGTATGTGGGTGGAAATCAGCAGAACAATCAGCAGAACGCGCAATCGAATAACGGTAATCCGTTCATGAAGCCCACGGCGCAAGGCGGTGCCAACGTGCCGCCGGCCGGGCCGAATAATCCGAATAATGGTAATCCGTTTGGAAATCCGAATAACGGTAATCCGTTCGGTACCCCGCAGCAAAATGGCGCTGCAGCCAAGCCGAAGTTCGCTTCCGGCGTGACCGGTCATGTGATGACCGGCGTGGTGGCGGCACTTGTTTCCGCGGTCCTCTGTCTCGGAGTCGGCTACGCGGCAATCACCAATGGATGGGTGACCGTACCCACCTCCAGCTCACTGACCAGCGTGAAATCCAACACGTCCGGATCTGGTTCGGCGAAAGCCAAATCCGGCGAGGCCGCAGACTGGAGCGCAGTGGCGAAAGAAGTGTCCGATTCTGTGGTGTCCATTGACGTAGCAACCAGCGACGGCAGCGCCAAAGGCTCCGGCGCAATCATCAGCGACAAAGGCTACATCGTCACCAACAACCATGTGATTTCCGGCGCGAAGCAGATTCAAGTGACGCTTGCCAACGGCACCATCTACTCAGCGCAAATCGTCGGCACCGACACCACCACCGATCTGGCCGTAATCAAGCTCGACAATCCTCCGAGCAGTCTGAAGGCCGCGGAATTTGCCGATTCCGACAATCTTGCCGTGGGTGAATCCGTGATGGCCATCGGCAACCCGCTCGGCTACGATGACACCGCAACCGTCGGTATCGTTTCCGCGCTCAACCGCCCGGTGACCGTGGCCGATGACAACAACAACGACATCGTCACCAACGCCGTGCAGATCGACGCGGCCGTCAACCCAGGCAATTCCGGCGGTCCGACCTTCAATGCGGCCGGTCAGGTGATCGGCATCAACTCGTCCATCGCATCCACCACAACGTCTTCCGGCACAGCCGGATCCATCGGCATCGGCTTCGCCATTCCATCGAACCTGGTAAAGCGTGTGGCCAACGAAATCATTGACAACGGCGCCGTGCAGCATGTGGCGCTCGGCGTCACCATCAAGAGCTCCACGGTTGAGGCGGACGGCGTGACCCGCGGTTGCACGCAGGTGCAGTCCGTGGTCGACAACAGCCCGGCAGCCAAGGCCGGAGTGAAGGCTGGTGACTCCATCGTGGCGTTCAACGGCAAGGCAGTGAACAACAACTATTCGCTGCTCGGCTACGTGCGCGCCTCCGCCATGAATGACAAGGTGACATTGACGGTCGTGCGTGACGGCAACACCATGGAGCTTGACGTGACGCTTGACCAGGAGGAATCCCAGACGAACTCCTCCAACAGCCAGAACCAGCAGAACAACGGCAATGATGGCCAGAGCCAGAACGGCAACGGTTACGGTAACGATGGTAACGGCGGCAATAGCGGCAACGGAAATGGACAGAGCGACGGCAATGGTAGCAACGGCTACGGTGACGGAGGCGGCCTGTTCGACCCGTTCGGCCTGTGGTAAAGCACGACGGACCGCCGCGGTTGGCCGTGGATGGCTGCGGTCGGCTGCGGCTGGCTGCAATACGCGGCTGCGGCTGGCTGCAATAAGGGTGATGACCACCCGATAGGCTGACGGCGAAGACGCGACTGGAGTTGCTTAATCGCAAGAACGTCTTGTGAACGTCATCGCGAGAACGTTAAAACCGCGGAAAACCAATAAAAGTTAAAAGAAGAAGCAGGACTGTGCGAACAATCGTACAGTCCTGCTTTTCTATTTTTGGCAATTGCGACACGAAAATCGCAAATGTTTGCTACGCTGGAAATATCTTTTTACGCCGTGTATCGATGGCTCGCGCGGGCGAGGCGCCGATGGGTTAACAAGGCGTCCGATACGAGCGTAAGGAGATTCTCATGCGTAGAATCATCGATATTTGCTGGCGACTGTGCAGGCAGGTTCCGTTATTGCCGATCACCATTCTGGCCGCGATTCCGTTGGCATTGCTGGGGGAGTGGAGGCCGTGGGGCGAGGCTGCGTCTCACGATTTGCATGCTGGCTTTGGTTGGCTGAGCGCGTTTGATCCGGGTGCTGGACAGTGGATAGTGATTGCGCTGGTCGCATACACGATTGTGGTGACGGTGCGTGGCATGATCGACGATCTGCGGCACGGCCATGTTGGCGTTGATCTGCTGGCGGTCGTTGCGATTGCGTCGACGGTTGCAGTGCAGGAGTATTGGGCCGCTTGGGCCGTGGTGCTGATGATCTCATCCGGCGAGGCGATCGAGGAATTCGCACAGTCGAAGGCCGAAAGCAACCTGACTGCGCTGATTGACGCGGCGCCCCGAACTGCGCACGTGGTTGCGCTGCCGGGAGTGCGCGGGCATGTGCATGCGACGGGCAGTGAGCATACGGCCGACGTGACAGCCGACGGATTCCGTGCCGTCAGAATGTCCGATTCTGCAGAAACGGACAACCAAGACGGTGGGAAGCATGATTATGTGTCCGAATCTCCAGAATCGGACACAAAAGATGCTTCGCAAACGTATGATGCGGCTGGAGAGCGCTTCGAAACGGTCCCCGTCGATCAAGTGCGGCTCGGCGACGTGATTCTGGTTCTGCCTGGCGAAACAGTGCCTGTCGACGGCGAGTTGCTGTCGGGTGTGGCCACGCTGGACCTGAGCAACATCAACGGCGAGCCTGTGCCGCGTGAAGTGTATGCGGGCGCTCGCGTGATGTCTGGCGCAGTCAATGGTTCGACCACGTTGACCATGCGTGCCACGCAACTTGCGCAGGATTCGCAGTATCAGAAGATTCTCGAGCTGGTTTCGTCGGCGCAAGAGTCGCGCCCCGCTGTCGTGAAGACCGCGGATATGCTTGCAGTGCCGTTTACCGTGCTTTCGCTTGCGATTGCTGGGATTGCATGGGCGGTTTCCGGATTGCCGCTGCGATTTGCGCAGGTGCTGGTTCTCGCCACGCCTTGCCCGCTTCTGATTGCCGCACCGGTTGCGTATGTGGCTGGAACAGGGCGTCTTGCCAAAGCGGGAATCCTGATTAAAGCACAGGACGTGTTGGAAAATCTAGGTCGCGTATCGCATATTTTCTTCGATAAAACCGGCACGCTTACCGTCAAGCAACCGCAGGTCGTGCGCGTGGAGAAGCCGTTCGAAACGAGTTCGCCGTTCAATGAAGACCATATTCTCATGATGGCCGGTGTGGTGGAAAGTTACTCGGTGCACATTCTGTCGAAAGGCATTGCGGCGGCTGGGCGCAAGGCCATGAACGACTTGTACGCGCGGTATACGTCGGGGCAGCGGTTGTGCGCTGAGCGTGATCTGTCTGGGCATGGGCGCGACTATCCGGTGGTGAAGAACATTGTGGAGGATTCAGGCAAAGGTGTTTCCGGCGAAGTGAATGGGCATCGGGTGCGTGTGGGGCGTTTTGCGTATGTGACGGCCGACGAATCCGGATTCACGCCGGTCCTGCATGCGTCGGGTGAACGCTACATGTCCGATTCTCCAGAATCGGACACCCTAGGAGTACGAGACGGAATGTCTGACGATGCGCAGTCTACAGTTGTAACCCCCTTCATCACCCCTTCCGCTGAGGCGTCGCAGACGACGCCCGTCCGCAAGTCCGAAACCGCAAACTCGCTGTTCGCTTCGCTTGCGCCGGACGAGATGGCCGCATACGTGGCGATCGACGGCAAACTGGCCGCCCGCATCGTGCTTCGCGACGTGCCCCGTGCGAATACGAAACGTTCCTTGGCCCGCCTGCATGAGCTTGGCATCACGGAGCTGTCCATGCTTACCGGCGACAAGGCAGCGTCCGCCCGCATCATCGCAAATGAGGTCGGTATCGATGACGTACAATCCGAGCTGTTCCCTGAAGATAAGGTTGCCGCTGTTAAGAACGCCACCGAGTCCACGCACCAAAACCAGTCCATGCCCGCCCGCATCATGCGGCGTATAACTGGCGAATCCAGGAATCGCCAAGTCACCATGATGGTCGGCGACGGCGTCAACGATGCCCCTGTACTTGCAGTCGCCGACATCGGCATGGCCATGACCGACGGCACGTCCACCGCAGCTTCCGAATCCGCGCAAGTGGTCATCATGAATGATGATATCGCCTCTGTGCCGCGTGCCATCGCCATCGCACGCCGTACGAAAAACGTGATGCTTCAGGCGGTGTTGATCGGTCTCAGCCTCGCCATCATCGGCATGGTCGCAGCCGCATTCAACCTGATTCCCGTGGTCGTTGGCGCATTCATGCAGGAGGTTATCGACGTGGTCAGCATTCTGTGGGCGCTCACTGTGCTTTTCGACCGCGGCGAATCCGCGTAATTGCGGGGAGTGGTGTCATGCGCGGCGTTTTGGGGAAGCGTTTACAACGAGCTTGGCGAGATTTCTCCAGCGATCGATACGCGCATCCACTTGCCAAAGTCGGCTCCGGTCACGCCTTGCGACAGCAGGAACATGATTTTCGCATACGCGGCTTCCAGCGTCATATCACCGGATCCGATCGCGCCGGCACGAGCGATCGCATCGCCCGTCTCGTAATGGCCGAGCAGCACTTCCGCCTGCTGACATTGCGACGTGATCACAACGGGAACATCGTCATGCAGCACGTCGGCAATCACATCGGTCAATCCCGGTTCGTCGCTCGGCACATTGCCGACGCCGTACGCGCGCAGCAATACTGCTTCCGGACGCGGCGTAAGCATCGCTTCCAATCGCGCCGCGGAAATGCCGGGCGCCATATCAATCACAGCAACATCGTGACGGGAGTAAGGCTGAGGTGACGTCCAGCCGCAACCGACCGAAGCAACATCGTCTGCATACCAGTGCCATGGCATGCCCGTACGAGCCAGCGGTCCGACGGAAGGCGCCGAAAATCCTTCAAACGCCCAACTCGACGACTTGCTCACGCGATTTCCGGCAAACAGGTGATGTCCAAAAAACAGTCCCACACCGTGGAATCGTCCGCTCATCGCGGCGTTCAGCGCGCCCGTGACATTCGCAATGGCATCCGATTCGATTTTACCGAGCGGATGCTGCGAGCCCGTGAAAATCACCGGCTTGCCGAAATCGGCCAGTGCATACGAAATCGCGGCGCTCGAATAGCTCATCGTGTCGGTGCCATGCAGCACCACGAACGCGTCGGCATCATCGTGATGCGCACGCAAGTCATCAACCATCGTCTGCCAATTGTCGGGCGTCGCGTTCGACGAGTCGATAAGCGGATCAAGCTCGGTGAACGTGAACAGGCTTGCGTCCATGTGCGCGTCCTCCAGCAGGCGGAACAGCCATCCGCGAGTGTCGGCTCCCGGAATCAGGCCGTTCGGCGAGTCAATCATGCCGATGGTGCCGCCGGTATATGTGATGTGAATGCGCATTGCCACCTTCTTACGATTGCTTGGTACTTGATAAGTACTTGCTTGCGATTGCGGGATGGGCGAATTCCGATATTTCGGATTCCTACATCCCGCGATTCTGCGACTACTTGTGATTGTACGTGCATCTGCCGCGCTCATCGCGTACGATTAATGCAGCCACACGTTGGATTCATCTGGATTCAGCGCAAACACCAACGCCAGTGCGCACAAGGCGAAGAAGTCGTAAGAAAGTGCATAAGCCCCCCTGTCGCAAATGCAGGGAATGCATTAGGCTAGAGCGCGTGACTGAAACTAATGAACTTCGTATTGCTGTAATCGGCGCCGGCCCTGCAGGCGTCTACTCCTCTGACATTTTCCTGCGCCAGTTGAAGAAGCTCGGCGAGGGGCTTGGCCTCGGCACTGCCGCGCGCATCGACCTGTTCGAAAAGCTGCCTGTGCCGTTCGGCCTGGTGCGCTACGGAGTGGCCCCCGACCACCCGTCCATCAAATTCATCGCGTCGGCGCTCGAAAAGACGCTCGACAATCCGGACATCCATCTGTACTGCGACGTGGAATTCGGCAAGGACGTGACGCTCGACGAGCTGCTTGAGCGTTACGATGCCGTGCTGTTCGCCACCGGTGCCGTTGAGGACAAGCCGCTTGGGCTGCCGGGCGCCGACCTGGATGGCGTGTATGGCGCAGCCAAGTTTGTGGAATGGTACGACGGTTATCCGACCGGCGCCCGCGAATGGCCGCTTGAAGCTGAGGAAGTCGCCGTGATCGGCGGCGGCAACGTGGCCATGGATGTGGCGCGCGAACTCATGCGCAATGCCGACGATCTGAAGGAACGCACTGACATTCCAGACAATGTGTACGAGGGTGTCAAGGCGAACAAGGCTCGCGTGCTGCACCTGTTCATCCGCCGCGGTGTGGCGCAAGCCAAGTTCTCCGTACAGGAATTGCGTGAGATGGAGAAGCTGCCGGGAGTGCAGCTGATCATTAACGAAGACGATTTCGATTTGGATGAAGACACGATTGAAGAGGCCGGCAAAGACAAGCTGACCCGTCAGATGGTCGAAGAGCTGTTCACGATTCGTGAGATGGCGGAAGACATGGAAGATGACGGTGACGTGGATTACGAGGGTAATACGGCTGATCGCAAGTATTATGTGCACTTCAATTCCGCGCCGGTCGAAGTGCTGGGCGAGGACGGCAAGGTCGTTGGCATTCGCGTGGAGAAGACCGAAACGTCGGCTGACGGCAAGATGAGCCGCACCGGCGAGTTTGAAGAGTATCCGGTGCAGGCCGTGTACCATGCGATCGGCTACAAGCCGGCCACCGCGCCGGGCATCGCGTACGACGAGCGTCACGCGCATCTGGCGAACGCGAACGGTGACGGACGCATCACCACGACCGCTTCGGCCGAGGACGGCGCGCAGGTGCGTGAACGTCTGTATGCCACCGGTTGGGCGAAGCGTGGCCCGGTCGGACTGATCGGCTCCACCAAGTCCGACGCGCTGCTCATCGTCACCAACATGCTGGAGGATCTGTCCAAGGCAGCTGAGGGTGGCCGTGTGGCGGCGGACCGCGATCCGGAATCCATCGACCGACTGCTGGAGTCGCGCGGTGTCAGGCCGATTGACTTCGCCGGTTGGAAGAAGGTCGACGCGTTCGAACGTGCCGAAGGCGTGAAGGAAGGCCGCGAGCATAAGAAGGTCATCGACCCGGAGCAGATGCGCGCCCTGGCTCATGCGTGAGGTGGGTGTTTGAAACCCAGTCTGATAGGTTTCAGGCTTCTTTCATGCGTCTTGGGTGTCCGATTCTGGTGAATCGGACACCCAAGACGTTTTTTATCCTGTACTTGTCCGCTTCTGGTGAATCGGACATCCGGGGAGAAGCTGAGCGTGCGAACTTCCGCAACTGCCCCTAGTCCTTTCCGTAGCCCAGTCTCCAGCGCATATCCAGCAAAAACTCAGACTCCGTTTCTACGCTGGTGCCCATGAACGGCAAATTGCAGGTGCATGGCCATTGCAATGGCTTGAAGACAACGCTGTTATTCGCGTTGATGTGGGGCGTCATCATGCTCATTTGGTGGGCGACCGGTGGCAGTCAGAGTACGCTCGGATTCTACATTCTCATCGGTCTGGGATCGACGTTTGCCTCCTACTGGTTTTCCGACAGGCTGGCGATCGCCAGCATGCACGCGCAGGAAGTCAGCGAGCAGGAAGCGCCGGTACTGTACAAAATCGTGCGCGAACTGTCGGCAAAGGCGGGCAAACCGATGCCCCGCATCTACATCGCTCCGACTATGAGTCCCAACGCGTTCGCCACGGGACGTAACGAGCGTCATGCAGCGGTGTGCTGCACACAGGGCATTCTGCAGATGCTCAACGAACGTGAAATCCGCGGCGTGCTCGGACACGAGCTTATGCACGTCTATAACCGCGACATCCTGACATCCGCGATTGCGTCCGCCATGGCCACCGTCATCTCGTATCTCGGATATTCGCTCATGTATTTCGGCGGCGGCCGTTCCCGTGACGACCGCGAAGGTTCCGATTCCGGCGGCTTGGGATTGCTGGGTGTGCTGTTGAGCACGATTCTTGCTCCGATTGCGGCGTCGCTGATTCAGATGGCGATTTCCCGCACGCGCGAATACGATGCCGACGAGGATGGTTCAAAATTGACGGAGGATCCGGAGGCGCTCGCTTCCGCGTTGAACAAGATTTCCGGCGGCGCGGCCGCGATGCCGATGAAGAAGACCGCGGGAACGCAGTCGGTGGCTGCGATGATGATCGCCAATCCGTTTTCGGCGGAAGGTTTCTCCAAGCTGTTTTCTACGCACCCGCCGACCTCG
>OJRX01001239.1_pt1 | contig 27745 bp, 35 predicted proteins | sample 1599301 | NCBI WGS metagenome assembly OJRX01 (sample SAMN04168656, study PRJEB22393) | human gut metagenome | biome: human gut microbiome; feature: stool | host: Homo sapiens | collected 2014-03-17 | reverse complement strand
TTTTACTGGTTTTTTTCATGTTTTCTTATGGCACCACGGTTAAGCGGTTGGCCTTTGGACTAAGAACTTAGGAAACTAAGAACCGCCACTTGACCCGGTGGAGGTTCTTGTTTTTCACAGTGACCGTTGCGCTGCTGCCGCAATTCGACCGCCTGTGCAAGACAAAACAATAAGACAGACAAAATAAAGCCGGTGTACCGTAAGATGAATCAAACGGTACACCGGCTTTTGCAGTGTCAGGCTTCCTCTTTTTTACTGGGGCTGCACAATGCGGGGATCAGGCAGATGGCTGCCGCCGCTACCAGAATATACACGGTGCGGGCCGCCCAGCTTGTCTGGCCGCCCAGCAGCCAGGCAACGATATCCAGCTTCCAGATGCCCACAAAGCCCCAGTTCAGCCCGCCAATGATAGCCAGCAGCAGGCAGATTTTTGAAAGAACAGAATTGCACATGTTGGAAAACACTCCTTCCTATAACGGAAGTATGCCCATGCCGCGGTGTGTCTATTCGATTTTCTGCCACCGGGCGGAAGTTTGGGCAAAAACAGCACCGCACAGCAGAAGGGCGGTGGGGTTGGTCGTCAGGTGGAAGGGCTGAACTTCCATATAGGCGTAAGCCAGCATGGCAAACAGGCAGCAAACCTCAACCCGGCGGCCCTGTTTGGCGTGACCCAACAGGGCGGCGGCAAACAGAATACCCAGCAGCGCGGCGACCACCGGACCAAACTGAAACAGTGCAAAAGCAAAGCTGTTATCCACTGTGGGCCAGTTGAACACCTGCCCTGCAATTTTGACATCCAGCAGGCGGTAGGCCATCCAGGTCAGCGAGATGCGGCAGGTGAGCAGGGAGTCCAGCTTTGCCAGCCATGCGGGGCCGATATCATTGTTCCACGGTCCCACCTTGATGACCAGCAGCGGCAAAAGGTAACTGACCGCCGCCGTAAGCCCCACCATACCGGCGCAGGTGCCGGGCCACCAACGGGGTACACTGTGCCCGGCGCGCAGGCGGCAGAACACCAGCCCAACGGCCAGCGCCAGCGTGCACAGCGCAGCGCTGCGGCTGGCGGGCCCCACCAGCAAAAACACGCCGACGGCAAATACCAGCAGGCAGTCCACCCAGCGCACCTTTTGGGCACGCAGCAGGGCATAGGCCAATACCAGACCGAACACCAGTCCGCCGAATGTGTTGGGGTGGCCGTAGCCGTAAGTGCCGCGCAAAGCGCCCATCCGCTCGCTGGTCAGGTCCGGGGCAACGATCCCGGCAAAGTGCAGTGCCAGCACCACCGCCATGGCGGCACAGCCGCTGGCAAAATAGACCTGCAGCGGGCGGCGCAGGGGAACATCCTTGGCGGCAAGCACCGCCACCACAATGCCGATCCACCAGATGTTCTGGCTGTTGAAATAGACCCAGCGGGCAATGAAATACAGCGCTCCGCCAGCCAGCAGCTCCCGCCAGGTGTAGCGGGTGCCGAACAAAATCTTGGCACCAAAGCACAGGAACGCGAGCCATTCCAGCACGGGGCTCATCACGCCCTGCACCCACGCCCAGTTCTGGCGCGCCATGCTGTTGCAGAACACCACGCTGATCTCATACGCGGCCAGCCCGGCGGCAAACAGAATACGGCCAAGCTGCAGTCGCCATTCGGCCAGCTGCTGCCCAAATAACAGGTGTGGCGTGTTCCACGGGCCGTGCAACGCCCCGCGCAGCCCGCCGCCCCTGGCAAGGGCAAAAATTAGGTCAAAAACCGCTGCGGCAAAGAGCGCCAACAGCAGAAAATTAGCAAAACCAAACAAGGGATTCCCTCCTGAAAAAACGCATGGCCCTGTGTTTGACAAGGGCGGGTGCGGATGGTATGCTTCTATTATAAAGATTTTGGACGCAGCACACAAGGGGGCAAAGAATGACGGCACAACGCTATCAGGCAATTTTTGATTGGTTCCGTGCCCGCCCGGCGGCGCTGCGGGCGCTGGGATATGCACAAAAGATCAGCGTGCTGGGAGTATATCTGGTGTATGGCGCGGTGTTGGCCGTTACGCTCTGGCAGCGCAGCGGCCAGTTCTGGCGCGTGCTGGCGGTCCCGGCGGCGGTGTACGTTTTGGGCACGCTGCTGCGCGCGGCCATTAACCGCCCGCGCCCGTATGAGGCATTGAACTTTACGCCGCTGTTCCCCAAGGATACCAAAGGCCAAAGCATGCCCAGCCGCCACTGCTTTTCCGCCGCAGCCATTGTGGCGGCGGCGTTTACCGTGTGGGTGCCGCTTGGCGTGGCCGCCTGCCTGCTGGCGGCGGTTGTGGCTGTGACCCGCGTGCTGACAGGGGTGCATTACCCCAGCGACGTACTGGCTGGCCTGGCCTTTGGCGCCGGGGCGGCTGTGATCGGCTTCCTTTTATGACATGAGGATGATAACTGTGAAACAATACAAAAAAATAATTGCTGCTGTGGCAGCTGCCGCAATACTGGCCCTGCCCCTGAGCGGGTGCAGCTTTAACGATGTGATGCTGTACCTGTACGGTGGTGACAGCTTTACCAAAGAGGAAGGCGAGGACTACCAGACCTATGACGGCGAAAACGGCATCAGTGTAACCTATGATGCCAATATCTGGAACGAACCCAGCATGTCGCAGGAGGATACCATTGGCATTACCACTGGCAACAAGCTGAGCTATACGGCAGTACTGCTGCAGGTATCGGATGTTTACACGGACTTTTTGGAAGAATCCGCCGCGGAATTGAACGAGGAAGCTCAGACCGTGCGGTATGACTTTGATTTGACCATCCCCGATGCAGAAACCGAGTCCGTCCGGTATGACTGCGGCACTTACCAGATGATCCTGGCCGAAGTGAACTATGACTGCGGCGTTACGCTGCATGTATCGGCAGCATCCCGCTCTGCCAGCTATGACCAGATCGTGGCGCTGCTGCAAAACGTGTACCCCACCGGTCACACGCCGGAAACGGCAGAATAAAAAGCAGCAGCCTTTTGCGGGCTGCTGCGGGTGGGAAAGGTTGGCTTGTAAAGGGGAAGTATGCCGTGTTCCGGGGTGAAATATCTGGCAAAGCCCCTATAAATGGGGTTCGGCACAAGTTTTGTAATACGCAACAGGACGAAGCTGTGGCGGGGTGAGGGCACCCCGCCCTACTGCCACTACAAAATCAGCGGATGAAATTGGTGCGGATGGTATTTTCTGCCTTGGGCGGCTCAATCCCTGCGGCTTTGCCTGCGGCAATGCACTTCAAGATCCAGGCCATGTTGTGGCCCAGGTTGCGCATGATCTGCATGCCCTCTTCGTCCAGGGCGGCCTGTTCGGCGTTGCTGCCGTGTACCATCGGCCAGTAGGTGGAGCTGATCAGCGGCATCTGGCAGAACTGGGGAACCTTTTCCAGGGCTTCCAGTGCGCTGGTGGTGCCGGCGCGGCGGGCGCTGGTAACAATAGCGGCGGGCTTTTGTGCCAACAGGCGGCCTGCGCTGTAGCCCAGCCGGTGCATGAAGCCCAGCATGCTGGCAGCGGCGGTGGAATAATGTACCGGAGCACCAAACACAATGCCGTCGGCCTTTTCCACCAGCGGCAGAACATCAACGACTGGCCCGCCGAATACGCAGTGTCCGGCTTTGGCGCAGCCGCCGCAGCCCACACAGCCGCCCACCGGGACAGCGCCAATGTGGTAGATGGTGGTTTCGATGCCGTCAGCGTTCAAAGCCTTGGCAATCTCCTGCAAAGCAGCGTCTGTACAGCCATGTGCGTGCGGGCTGCCGTTGATAAGAAGTACGTTCATAATCGTTATGCCTCCGTTTTGAGAAAAAAGCTTTTGCTGCGGGGAAAGTTGGTGCACCGGGGTGCTCATACCCGGAACCGCCAATCCCCCTGTATAAACTATATTATAGCACGCCCAAAGAAATGTTGAAAACCCTGAAAGGGAAGAAGGTCAAACACCATGCCTGTAACCTGCACCAATTATAAATTGAAATGCGGCGGCTGCCCGCTGCTGAACCAGCCCTACCCCGACCAGCTCAAGCACAAGCAGCAGTTGGAACAACGCCTGCTGGGGCGGTTTGCCCCGGTATCCCCCGTGCTGGGGCAGGCAGAACCTTGGCATTACCGTAACAAGGCCATCGCCACCTTTGCCACCGGGCCGCGTGGACGACTGACATGCGGCATTTATGCAGCGGGCACCCACCGCGTGCTGCCGTATACGGACTGCTTGCTGCAGGATACCGTTATTAGCCAGACCATTGCCGCTGTGCTGGAAGCTGCCCGCGCCTGCCGCTGGCCTGCTTTTGAGGAGGATCGCGACACCGGTCTGCTGCGCCATGTGCTGGTGCGCCGCGGTAAAACCAGCGGTCAGGTGCTGGTGGTGCTGGTGACCGCGCAGGAAAACCTGCCCGGCAGCCGCAATTTTGTGAAAGCCCTGCGGGAAAAGGCCCCCTGGGTGACCAGCGTGGTGCAGAACTGCAATCCCCGCCGCACCAGCGCGGTGCTGGGCAGCGATGTGCGTACCCTGTATGGCCCCGGCAAAATTACCGATACGCTGTGCGGGCTGCAATTCGCCATTTCGCCCCGCAGCTTTTACCAGGTCAACCCGGAACAAACCGAAGTGCTGTACGCCAAGGCCATTGAGTTCGCTGCCCTGACCGGCAAAGAAACAGTGATCGATGCCTACTGCGGCATTGGCACCATCGGCCTGTGCGCGGCGGGCAGAGCAAAGCAGGTCATTGGCGTGGAGCGCAATCCGGACGCGGTGCGCAATGCCTGCGCCAACGCTGCAGCCAATAAGATCAACAACGCGCGGTTCATCTGTGCCGATGCAACCGATTGGATGCGCGCTGCGGCACAGCCCAACTCTGGCTTGCCGCACCCCGATGTTGTATTCCTGGATCCCCCGCGGGAGGGCAGCACCCCCGCCTGCATTGATGCAGTGGCTGCCATGAAACCCAAACGCGTGGTTTACGTCAGCTGCAACCCCGAAACTCTTGCCCGTGATTTGACCCACTTGACCCGCCGCGGATGGAAAGCATTAAAAATCCAGCCCGTGGATATGTTCCCCCACACGGAACATGTGGAGACGGTTGTTTTGCTTTCCAAGGGAGAAATCGACTCAAAGAAGGTGCGGGTGGAGTTCTCGCTGGAAGATATGGATATGTCCGGCTTCCAGAAGGGCGCGACTTATGAGCAGATCAAGGCGTATGTGTTGGAGCATACCGGTTTGAAGGTATCTTCCCTGTACATCTCACAGATAAAGCGCAAGTGCGGGCTGGATGTGGGGCAAAATTATAACCTGTCAAAGAAGGAAGATGCCAAAGTGCCAAAATGTCCGCCGGAGAAGGAAGCGGCGATCAGGGATGCGTTGAAATATTTTCAGATGATTTAAGAGTCTATTGAGCAAAAAAGCAGTAAATCAATTTCAGATTTACTGCTTTTGCTGGCCGGGCCGGTGAGCTACGAGCATTCATGACTTTTTGATAACTTGTTCCATACTGATATATTAAGCGGAAAGTTGTGGCCCTGTATTTTCAGAGGGAAACGAATGCTCCTTGAATATATCCCACAAAATATGCCATCGCTATACTCAGTGCAATGCAACATATACATAGTATTTCAGCAATTACCTTTTTTTCGATTATTTCATTTATGGACTTTCCGTAATCAATAGTAGACCATACCATTGAAAGCAAAAATAGAATTGAAATCCATTGAGTATGAAATGATAGTCCCATGCTAACAAATACATAGTTTGAGATGATGTAAAAAGCGCTTCTGACTACAACTTCTGTCACTTTTACAATCCGATTTCTCATAGAATTCTCCCTCTCTGATAATACTGTGGGCGGCAGCACTCCTTGCTGTCGCCCCTTGATTGCCTATCTGCAAAGGCGGGCGGGGCTGTCAACGGCAGCGCAGTATGCGCTGTTTATCTTGACCGTTGACTGGCTCGGCTGGCTTTGCTACTCGCTGATAATCGGTTTTCCGTCTTTGTCAATCAAGGGACAAATACCCCCGCCAGTTCCAAACTTTGCCACAAGGTAATTGACCCCGGTTTCTCTGTCCACTACCACATAAAAGCCTTTCACACTTCCTGCGGTTTCAGTAATTTCAAATCTTCTGCTTCCCATATAGATACCTCCCAATAGAAATCAAAGCTCTTGCTTTACAAAAATGCGATAACTGATTTGATACATCACATAGCACCATGCCAACGCCAGAAGCGGTGAGCAGCAGAGAAGAATAAATACAATCTGGTCTGTCAATGCAACTCCCAGCATAGTAAGAAGCTGATATATTCCAAAGCAAATCCCTGCCGGAATGAGGAATGATACTAATAGCAGAACACGGCCTTTTTCTGCGCCAAACTTGAACACAAGAGGAATTGACATACTTCCAAAAATAAGGGAGATTACCCATGCAACGAGTGTCAAAAACAGAAGCTCTCCAATCCCTACTATGTCGAGTACGATTTTATGTGTGATTAGGCCACCGATAAAACCAATAATCAGCCCAAAGAGGCTGCCAATGGCGCAGAAGATAGCCAGCACCATAAATTTTCCAGCAACCAATTCTTTCTTGGAAACTGGCATTATCATAGCATACCGTGTCCATTTAGAACTGTCATCAAAAGAAAAGGTTGTTACAATCATCATGCTGCACAAAATCGCACATACAAAAATATAGCCTTCTACGCCGGAAAACGGAATAAGCGCAACGGCAAAAACCACAAGGATGAATAGCATAGATTTCGCATTGTGGCCGATATTAAATAAATCTTTCAAAACAAGACTTTTCATTTTGCTTGCTCTCCTTTCACATACAGCAGCAGAATATCGTCGATTGTTGCGTCGTCCACTACGGCATTTTTATATTTCCTCCGGGCTTTTTCCTTGTCAGCTACCAGCACATTCCATTGATAATCATCTTTGCGGTAAGCCAGAATTTCCGCTTTATCGAGCTGGTCGAACAGTGCTGCGCCACAGCGGATAATACCATAGTTATAACGAAGTTCATCTTTCGTTTTACAAAAAAGAACCTTGCCCTGATGGATAAATGTAATGTAATCTGCGACTTTTTCTAAATCTGTTGTGATATGCGAGGACATCAAAATGGAATGATTTTCGTCCTGAACAAATTCAAGAAATACATCAAGAATATCATCACGCATTACAGGGTCGAGGCCGCTTGTCGCTTCGTCCAAAATCAGTAGCTTGGGGTTATGGGAAAGGGCGACGGCAATACACAACTTCATCTTCATTCCCTTGGACAGAGATTTAATTTCCTTATCCGCTGGAAGTTGAAACCGCTTTAGATAGTCTTGAAACAGATGGCCGTCCCACTGTTTGTAGGCAGCACCAGCAATTTTCCCGACTTTGGCCGGAGTGAGCGTTTCATAGAAGTTAATTCCGTCAAACACTACGCCAACATCCTCTTTGATTTGTTTTGTGGACGATAATTCCTGCCCCCAAAAAGTAACTGTTCCATCATCTTTATGAATTAAATCAAGAATAGCATTGATAGTTGTGCTTTTTCCGGCTCCATTTTCGCCAATAAGCCCCATGATTGTTCCTTTCGGAACCGAAAACGAAACATGGTCTAACTTGAAATCGGCGTATTGCTTTGTCAAGTTCTCAACCTGCAAAATAGCGTTCATAGTTAATCCTCCTCTTGATAAAATATCGTCAGTAATTCAATCAATTTTTCCAACGATATTCCACTTATCCGCCCAATATCGGCGGCCTCTTGCAAATGTTCTTCGGCCAATCTCTGCTGTTCTTCCTGATAAAAGTCTTTGTTCTGTGCCGACACAAAACTTCCTCGGCCTACCGTTGTTTCAATAAAACCGTCCCTTTGCAAATCTTCATACGCTTTTTGAACGGTAATAACACTCACATGAATGGACTTTGCCAGCGCCCGCATAGAGGGAATAGGATCGCCGGTTTTTAACTCGCCACTCATAATCATGGCTTTTATCTGTGAAGTTATCTGCTCATAAATTGGCTTGCTCGTATTACTGCTTATGATAATTTCCACAACGCCCCTCCTTTGTTCTTTAATGTACTTATCGTACAAGTACATTATATTCAAGGCAAACGCTTTTGTCAATAGGGTATTAGAAAATTTATCTTTGCTTATTAAGCAAAAGAAGCCACACAATTTGTATGGCTTCCATGAAATTCTACTTTGAAATTTTTACGGAATAACGGGCTGTTGTCTATCAACTTCTTGTGTGTTACTTTATGGCACATGAGCATTTGCTCCAGGGTTATCATTTCCGTAACCCTCCATAAAGTTAATTGCTCCCCAGATTCCAACAACTGCTCCAAGAGCCACTATAAGTGTCTGCAGTAAACAACATCTTCGAAATCTGCAGAAAGGTTACGCCTTCTTTTGACGCTCCATTTTTTTCTTCCATGCCTTGATACCTTCCTGTCCTAGTGAATCCTTATAACAAGGGAAACAAATCTCTTGTTTACGCCCTTAAGGACAGTTAATGCAACAGGAGAACGCCTTTATACTACTCACTTTTTTTCTCTGTAATATTAATCTTTATCCAGTTAATAATCGTCTTTCGAAGAATACGACGGAATTCTGTATATTTATCAGCAAAATACTCATAAACCGGATTAACATATGGATTCATATTCACATCATACTCAAAAAATGAGAATTCGCCTGAATGAAAAAGTTTAGAACGAATTTCATACATATCATCTATATCACTCTTTTTAGCATTAGGATTATATTTCTTAACGAAATCAGAATACGATAACATCTCCTGTTTCGCTAATGTCTCAACACTTGCTACTAAAAGTGAAATTTGAAAAGAAGATTCATCCATTCCTAATATTGAGCTTTTATTATATAACCTGGCAGCATTTCTAAATGCTTTTCTTATTTCAGGAGGCAAATCGTCTATTCCTCTGTAATAACTCCTTATACATTTAGGAATATGAATATCTTGTCCAAGTATAAATACTTCTTCACTAATATAATCTGAATATAACGGTTTAGTTTTTTCTTCTACTTTCTCTAATCTATGTTTTTCAAAGATCTCCTCGATATGTTCTGTATTTCCATACTTCTCAATAAGTCTTACATTACTATCGTTAGGATTTGAAATAGATATCACTCCACAATCAAAATTTATTCCCTTTTGAACATCCTTGATTGTTGCAAGACCATTCAGATTATCTTTCACAACTAATCCTAATTCATTATCAATAAAGGAAGTGCGGTACCTTTCATGCGTTATAACTCTTTGTGCGAGTCGATCCTTGGTCATCCTTACAAAATTGCGATATATTGATTGTGGTTCAAAAAAACTAACATCCAGTAAAACAGATAGATAATCCGCAAATTCTGTTGCTATATTATATGCCTTACCTCTCGCATCTTGTATGGTCTTTGCTTTAACCTTAACATCAAATGCCACAACATGCTCTGTAAGAGGTTCATCACGCTCTACTATATTTATTGTATGGAATTTTACATTACATTTTTTCAAATTAATCGTATATGCTCCATATATAGGATGTTCATTATACATTAATTTATATACTCTTACTGTTTTAGGTGTTTCATTTTCTTGCCTAATTTCCTGAATTGATTCATATATATTTAGATTTTCATAGTAAAAGATTTTTAAATCTGTCGTATAATCCACTTGATCATCATCCGCTTGATTTATATCCAAAATAATATAATAAATTGTGTTCTCATCATAATTAATCTCTAACGATAAATCCACCTCTTTATTGCGCAGTTCTGCTTTGAATACCGCCGAAATAATAAAATGTTCATCTTCATCTTTTCTTATAACAAAAGAAGCACACTTCTTATCTATCGTATGTTTAACCAGAGCAACTACATCTACACCTTTACAATCAACATCCTTAATAACAACTGGATTACTAAATTTTGATATCTTGCCAGACAATTATATTCCTTCTTTCTTTTAGTTCAAACCTTGAATAGAAATCCCACATCGACACTGTTCGCATTTGGTGGCATGCACCTCAATCATGATAGAGGTATCTGCGAGCATAGTAACTTTATCAATACAAGTGTGCTTGACATTTAGGATAGTTTTGATAGAATTTTTGTTGAGCATATGGTGACTCTTTCCTTTACGATTTTTTCTAGGCAAAAATATCTTAATAGAGCCCATAATGCTTTTTTAAGTTTTTATGTGGCTTTGAGCCGATTTTCTATATCACACATTCTAATGAAGAGCCTAAGAAAATAACTAATTTCTTTAGTATAATATAGATACAACTACATATCTGCAATATCTTATTACCTCATAAAGGTATAAAGTAATCCCCCCTCCCAATTTTTTAATTTATCTTATTTGTATATACCTGTAAATCTATTTTTCTAAAGACCTTATAATAATCATTGAAATAAGTAATCCGATTCATCGATAGTTTTCAATATATAGGTTACATCGTCATATCTTGACGAATCAGATTCTGAACCTAAACTGCAAATTAAAAACTCTTTTCCATCCTTTTGGTAAAGTACCACCAAATTATAATCATCCCCCAATGATCCTGTTTTAATGCCTTTCACATTTTCATTGTAATATTCAGATGTTGGATCTAAAAACACATTTGTGTTTTTCCAAGTTTGTGTGCTTCCATCTGGTAATGTTGCAGTATAGGAACTTTGACATACAATATCTCTAAACCATTCATTTTTTAGTAAATGTTCTGTGACTACTTTTAAGTCTTTGGTTGTAGTAAGTGCAGACATATCGAAACCACTTGGATCATACAATAGGGTATCTTTATATCCCTCTTTATGCAAATATTCATTAAGATTATCCATAAAAAGTTCTATACGTTCTTCGGTTGTACTTTTTCCTGTTGCAAGTAAACCACCACAATAGTCAGCCACCGCATATGCAGCATCATTTCCTGATGGAACTAACATAGCTGCAAAAAGATTATTAATATAATATTCTTTTGGCTCAATATTTGCTACAGAGGAACCTTTTTTTGTTTTTAAAAGTGCTTCATGATTGACCTCTACAATGTCATTCAAATTTGTAAGACTAGCTGCATATTCAATAACAAAAAGTTTTGCTAAGCTTGCAGGACGTTGTTGTGAGTCTTCCTTTTTTGAAATAAATACCTCATCATTTGAACAGTCTACCAAAATCAATGCTTTACCATTGTAAAATTCTTCTTCAAATTCTTTTTTAAATATCTGAGAATTTATAAAATTTTTTTGCTCCCGAAAATTTTCTGGTTGTAACACCCACCATCCACCTACTATTATCATGAATACTAACACTAGAAGAATATAATGTATCTTATTTTTCTTTTTCTTATAAGTTCTTTTCATACTAAATCCTTTCTTAGCATATTTAATAATAAAATAAAGGGTGTATATTCCAATTTAAAATATACACCCTCTACAAAACTAATTTTATATCTCCGCATTTTTTCAAATTTTCAATTACAATGTATTACTCTGGACAGTTTAATCTGATATTTTCTTCAAATCCAGATGGATCACCCAATTTAGCTTTTTCTAAATTATCTTTAAAATATTGACGGGTTGCATCGTCACATTTTTGTGGGCTCATATATAGCATGTCAGGTGCTTTTTCTAATTCTTCCAATGCTTTTTGGGCACGTTCTGGATCACTTGTATATGTTGCCAGCCATTCTTTTTGCCATGCACATTCCCATAACATAGAGGCTCTGGTATTACCATATCCAATTTGATATTGATCGGCATCTTCTCCTGTCAGCTCTGTGGGCAACACAGTTCCTTCTGGCCAATTCAATTCTTTTAATGAATCTAAATATTCTTGCTCAATATGTTCAAAGTCTGTAAACCCTGAAGAGTTCGCAGATTTCCTTTCTCCAGAACTACATCCTACCATTATACTACAAAGTAAAAATAGTATTACTGCACCAACAAATGTACGTCGCTTATTACTATAACTTCTCATTTTTTACTCCCTACCTTCTATTAAAATAGTATACTATCTTAAGGCTAATGCGGGCTCTAATTTTGCAGCCTTTATTGCCGGAATTACTCCACCCAATAAAGCAGTTATTATTGATGTTATTACCGCAATAACTGCTGCTGTTATAGGGTATTCAGGAACTGTTATAGGTGTATCTGACGGCAAAAATAAACCTATGCAATTCACTAAAATCAATGAAACTATTATCGATATTGTGCAAACCATTAAAGATAACAAAAACTGTGAACCTAACACTAACACTGAAATGTTGCAGCGTGACGCACCTAAAGCTCTACGAATCAAAAGTTCATGTGTACGCTGTTCCAAGGATGATAATCCAATATTAATTTGCCCTAACACAGAAACGAAAAGTAATAATGCAGCTGTGAAGATCAATCCTAATTGCAACATATCAATCACTGATTCATAATCATCTCCACCGTCTACTCTATCTATATTTTCAACCTTTCCTCCTATTGTATCATATAATATATCATTTATATAAGATTGCATTTGTTCTTGTGATAATCCAATTTTATTATACCAATATATCGATGCATTTTCAATATGAAAAAGACTAGGAATGCGATAAATCAAAGGTAATGTATTAATATATATTACTGGCCAATCTTTTCCATCATTAATCACTCCTGTCACATTAAATGGAATTAATGCTAAGCTTTCATTACAACTTCCTACTATATAAGGAGTCGAAAAAGAATCTAAACCAGCTTTATTTACTACCACTTCAAGTTTTGTATTCGCTGTAGTACTATCAAACCATTCACCTTTATATAAAGGTAGATTATAAATTTTATTATACTTTGGTGTAGTATATACGGCATCCACATACATCAAATTTTGATATATCTGTTTGTTATTTTCTTTTATATCTTCCAAATTATTCACTGCGGCAAATTGTAATCCTGTTTTTGGAGTAGATATAAGTGTTTTTTCTTCAGGGTTTTCATCTAATATTTCGAAGAATTTTTCTGCTTTTTCCGTATTTTCAAAGTTAACACCAGATAAATTCAAAGAATATGTAGGTGTACGCCCAAAAAGTTGAGCATTAACAGAGAGAAGAGACTCTCTTCCAAGTGTTCCCACCAAAACAGCTGCAATCATCGCAATGATTCCTATAAACATTGAAAATCCTGTTAGGAATGTTCTTATTGGAGAAATACGAAGATCTTTAAGTAGAATTCGAAACATCTGTAATCCTCCCTCCGTCCATAGTTAAGATTACATCACAATTTTGAGCCAAATCAGGGTCATGCGTTACTAAAATTAACATTACATTTTGTTGATTTACTAAGCTTTGTAATAACTGCATAACATATTCCCCTGTTTTTTTATCCAAAGCGCCTGTAGGTTCATCACAAATTAGAACTTCAGGAGAAGCAACCAAAGCTCTTGCAATAGCAATTCTCTGCTGCTCACCTCCCGATAAATTTGAAGGAAAATCATTTTTTCTGTCTTCTAGATGTACCATTTTTAATAGTTCTTCAATTCTATCATCACGTTGTTGTCTGTTAAGTTTAGATTTTGCATAAATTAAAGGTAATTCAATATTTTCCCATACTCGCAAATGTTCAATTAAGGAATAATTTTGAAATACAAATCCAAGCTTCTGACTCCTTAATTTAGATAACGATTTATCTGACATGCTATTTACTAATTTATTTTCATAAAAATATTCTCCCTCAAAAGACGAGTTCAGTAATCCTAAAACTGATACTAAACTCGTCTTTCCTGATCCGCTTTTTCCAACAATAGCATAGCTTTTTCCGTTTACCATACTGAATTCAACATTATTTACGGTTGTTAACATCTCGCCATTATTTAGCTTTACTTTTGCAGTTAAACCTTTAACATGAATAATCGTATCGCTCATATTTTTTCCTTTAATTATTTCTTAAATCAAGGTTGGGTGGAACTGCCGAAACTTTGTCTCCCTCATTTAACCCAGAAATTATTTCTATATACGCTCCATCACTTGCACCTAACTCTACTTGAACCTTTTTCTCGTCTCCATCGGAAATTAATGTAACAGATCCTTGTTTGACTCTTCCTGCGACTACTGAAATTGGTAGCAAAAGAACATCTTCTTTTGTTTCTGCCGTTACTACTACTGTTGCTAACTGGCCTTCTTTTACCTCCACATCTTGGCTAATCATACATTGTAAACTATATGTCATGCCTTGATCTTCAGAATTTGATGTTTCGGACATAACTACTGCTATTGCATCTTCTGGTCCTATTCCATCTTGGATTTGAAATTTTCCATTCAAAATAGAATTTGCTGGTAATTCTCTCAAAAAATATTCTGCATCTAAATTCAATGCAAATCCTACATACTGCATTGTGAACAACGGATAATTTTTAGGATATTCTCCTGTCTCTTCAACCGAAATAATTGTAGCATCTACCGGAGTTACAAGCTCAACATTTCCAACTGTACCCAAAACTGTTCCCTTTTTTACTTTCACACCTGATTCAATTTTGGCGATAAATTCTCCCTGTTGAGGCGAAACAATGACAAACGGATTTGCTCTAGAAACATTGCTTTTTCCAGAAAGCGTGGGAGTTAATCTCCCACGCTTCACTTGAACAACCTCAGTAGTTTTATTCCAACTACTCTGTTCACAATCCGTATTCTTTGCCGCCTTTTGACAACCAAAAAGTCCAATCAAACTTATTAGCACAGCTAAAACGCCTAAAACTGAAAAATACTTTTTCAATTTATTTTCTTTCATAATCTAATAAGTAAGATCTCCTCCCCATTTATTGTCCGCAAACGGAATACTTGTTGCCTGCATCCGACCCTGAAATGCGAATTTGGTTCCTTTTAATATGTTGTCCCACTGCTTAGCACCCTTTGCATTCCACTGCAAAGAATCAGTGAACTGCGGACCACCAGATTGTTTCATATTACGTAAACCTAATCTTAGATATCCTGCTGGCATATTATCTACTGACAAGCTGATTGGTCCATCATATGTATGTGTTCGCACATAATCATACTTAACTAAAGAACCGCTTCTGTTAAGTTCTCCTCCCACATATGCATTATCTGCATATGCAACTACTGAGCAACTAAATACTGCCACTATAGCTAACGCTATTGCACTTTTAAATTTCAGAGATTTTTTCATAGTAACACCTCTTTCCCAAAATTCATTTGCTTATTATCAATCATCATTTTAAAGAGAGAGTACTACCGTACTATTGTACTATTGTATGACTATACGGTAGTACTGAATCAATCTCCGTTTTTGTACCTATGATGATTATGCCATTCCGCTACTCTAATGTCCACCCCTCCCCCAGCCCGTCCGAAAACTTGATTTTCAGGCATAAATTTAACCCCTTTCTTCTTCAAATCTGTGTCATTGAAAACTGAATAAAATACACAGGATTTAGAAAGAGGCTTATGCCTGTTCCATTAATTCCATCATTTTATGAAATCCAAGAAGATTCTTGGCTCTTTCCAAGTTATATCCCAGACAAAAGAGCGCAACCCCCCCCCAGCCACTTTTCTCATTCCTTTTAGAAGAAAATAAGTGGCTCCCATAGCACGCTTTATAGTTCCAAATGGATGTTCCGACAGACACATCCTCTGGTTTGTTTTCTCCCTGTCTGGTTTCAGAAAGAACTTTACAACCTGTCTCTTTTTGTAATGCCATTTTCCTTTTAGCTTTGTTTCTTCTGGTGCATTTCCCTCTGCTTTCAGCCAGTCTTTACAAGGTTTCTCCAGCTGATCTTTTGTAAAATCAATTTCTTTCCACTCGCCTTTTCCCTTGTAACATTTATTTCGGTTCGGGCAATGCTTACACGCATTTTTGTTTGCATAACGGATATTCTCATTTTTCTTTATGCATTTCTGCCTCAGGATCTCTCCTGCCGGACAGTATACCAGATTTCTCTCCGGATCTCTGACAAAATATGCCTTATCCAGCATTTCTTCCGGACTTCCATATACACCTCTTTTTTCCGATTTTTCATCTACAACTTTCCGACGCACAGTCTCTACCTTTATATCCTGTATTACTGACACATAAGCTTCCGGTATCTGTCCTGCATGCAGTGCTTTCTTTAATTCCTTTGGATCTGTGCTGGTAAGATCAGCTTCCGACTTTTCATAAGGTATTTCGATTTCGTAACCATCTTTTCCGTCATCTGTTATGACATGGGGAATAATACCATTCTCCAGGCAGCCCACCATATCTTCTGTATCCTCATAGCCTTTATCAGCCACTACCTCTATGATTTTTTCTAGCTCTGCCTCTTTCACTTCTGACATAGTGCTTTCCAATAAACCATGATCCGTCACCTGATTTGTCATCTGGAAATCCCGGATCAGATGGTTTTCTGAATCCACCGCTGTCTGAGCATTATATGCTACCGCAAACCCATTCTTATTCTTCATAAGCTTTGCGTCTGCATCTATGATTGACAGCTGTGATGCTCCGGTTTCTTCCATTAGTTTCTGGTATCCTTCATATCTCGCAAGCCGTTCCTGTGCCTCTTTTAATTTAGCCTCAAGCTCTGCTCTGGTTAGTTCTCCCCGGATTTCATCTGCTTCTTCCTGCTGATCCATTTCGTTAAGTATCCGCAGATATTCATCTGTATGTCCATTCAGCCATTTGATTCTGTCATCCAGTTTATTTTTTGTAAAGTTGTTGTCTTTCGAATTATTAGCCTGGATCTTCGTTCCATCTACAGATGAAAATCCCCATTCTACCGCACCTGAAATTTTCCTGTTAAATTCATGAAAAATCTCTTTCAGACTGTCTATGTTGTTTTTTCTAAAATCTGCAATCGTTCGGAAATCAGGCTCTACTCCTCCAGTCATCCATTTCACTTCAAGATTCACTTTGCAGCTTTCTGCCAGTTTCCGTGAGGAACGGATTCCTTTTCTGCTTCCATAAATATAGAGTTTATAAAGACTTTTGGGATCATATGATGGGCGACCTTCAATTGCGGCAGTCTTTACTCCCAGTTTTTTTATATCAAGATGCTCTACAAATGCATCTATTATCCTCGCAATACTTTCTTCATCTACAAACGCATCCCATGAACAGCACATTAACTGATCACGGTCAAAACCTGAAACATATGGCATCTCATCACACCTCAAAACAGAATATTTTCTCTAGTTTTATTATACTATATTTGAACTATCGATGCATGATTTCTGTGTACTTTATTCAGTTTTCAATGTACATTTTTTATTTATATTGAACACCCATGTGAGTGAATCAATCTTAATTTCATTGAAGACTCATCCTAGTTTTCGGACAGTCTCCCCCACTAGCGTAATTGCCAAAGCCAATAATATTGATAGTACTTTTTTTATAGTATCAATCTCTCTTTCTGTTGTTTTATACTCACTCTTTCACTTTCAAAGCGAGCCCCATCTCCGTTTTTATACCTCTGAGGATTACTGTAGTTCATAAAGCTTCACCTCCCTTTTTCTATTTTTATCAGCGAACCAAGTTACTGACGATTATCACATTCACAGCCTGTACACAAATACTCTCCTGTTTCATCCAAGTCAAATATTTTATAGATACAATTGTCTAAAGCTCGCGCAATCTGGCTGGCTACTTTTACAGATGGCTCTATTTCGCTCTTTTCAAGTAGACTTATATCCTACCGGATATGCACAGCCATGTTTTGCGAATGCACCATATAAATTGTACCAAACCATTGAGGCATTAATACCTCCACCATTAATACTCATTTGTTCAGAAAGATTCAATTCTTCCATTGTTTCATTTAATAATTCCTTTGCTTTATTCCTTTTTAGTTGATTTACTCTATAATCTTTATAATTTCATCATCTCAGAAATACTATCCACCGACAAAATAAACCTTGATATACCGGTATATAGACTTTTTTCTATACTACTCTAACACCTAATTTACTGTAAAATCTGTATATAATGTATATTCTTTTTGATTCACATACACTTTTTTGTAATACGATATTTTTCATCCTCATCAAAATTCCCAAACAAATTCAAGTTACAATTAAATTCGTGGTATGAACCAGCTCTAATTTGTATTCCCAAATCATTCCACACAATATTTGTGGGCATATCTTCCCATTGTTCGCCATTTAGTTTGCTTATCCAATATTCATCCCCTACTGTAATATCATACATAGAATCATTCGTCACTATAATAATGGTATTTTCTAATGACGTAGCTTCAATACTTGAATTAGCTAAACTTATTTTAATTTGATCAGATACATCCTCTTCATTGTTCAGATTTTTTTGCTGTTCAATTTTTTGAGAAGGTCATTAACTTTTAATATGTTCTTTCCGCCGATATCGGAGATTTACTCTCTGTCCCTGCTTTTATTAATGCGACAACCCTATATGTTCCTCTAGATACCGAATAAGTCTCTGCTATAGTTGCATTTCTTCCTGAACCGCTAGATTCCCATGATTGCACATACACCCACGATCCAGACACCTTTTTCTGCAATGTTACTTTAACGTATGCATTCGTTACCCCTTTTTTTCCCCTGACAAAACCTGTTACACTCGCTTCTCCTGAGTCTGATATAGTCAATTCTGTTCCGTATGAGGATATATAATCCATTCTTGGCTGTATCTGTTTGTCAGAGACCTCCATAGCATGCGCCGTAATTGGTATGATTCCAACACAAACAGCACAAATACAAATTGCAACTAACCTTCCAATCCTTTTTAAGTAATTCATACAATACCTCCTTCGTGATTTTCCTTCTCAAATAACAATAACGAATTTCTCCTACCTGTTTGTTACATTATTTTTCTTTTTTATAAAAAGGAGGCTCTGCTTGGGCCTCCTCACACAAACTTTATTTAGTTGATTCCCTCTATAATCTTTATAATTTCATCATCGGAAATCTTATCTGCTGACAAAATGAACACTGATTCTTGGTATTCATAATATGCACTTACAAATCCATCTTCATATCTGTAAATTAGGAGTGGTAACCCCTTCACTTCCACTTCTTTTTCTTCACTGTATTCTAAGTCCATGGTAATCTGCCTATTATCACTGACTAGATGTTGATCGATAATAATCTGTTCTCCGCTTTCGTTAGAATAAATAGTTGTATTAATGTTACCATCACTGATTTCTTCTATCAAATAATATCCATCCGGCAAATATTCAAACTCTCTTTTCTGAAATCCAATGTCTTTCTCTTCTGTAAAGTAAGTGTAGAAAAACGAATCTTCCCAAATTGTTTTAACTGTTTCAAAAAATTGAATGCGATATGCTTCTACGCTCATAGTAACTGCAAATAACGAAGTAACAATTACTAAAGCAAAAATTGCCACACTTTTTCCAAACTTAGAAACTGAATTCCAAAATGGTATGAATTTTTCTTTACGGATTGTCCTCTCCATTTTTCGATTGAACTCATCAGAAAAAGCATAATCATAATCTACATTCTTTTCGATTTCATTTATAATTGCTTCATCTACGATGGACATATACTTATAAAGCCATGCATCTGTTACATCTATTTGTCCCATACTATTTTCCCTCCAATCTTTCTATCTCTTCTTTTATTATTAGTTTTCCTCTGGCAATTCGCTGTCTAATTGTACCTTCTGATATGTTCAATATTTTCGATATCTCTGCATTACTCATATGATTGGAATACTTTAATAAAAAAACATCTCTATACTTAACTGGCAAATTTTTCAATATATCTAATATTTCATTGTCTATATCTGTTTTCAGATAAGTTATCGGACCTGCATCTTCTCCCAACTCATCGATAAACATTTCTTCCTTCATCTGCTTCTTCCTTGATCTATATATGTCTATGGCGGCATTCTTTGCGACAATAATTAAATATCGTTTTGTCTCAACTGACTCTACATCATGTATATTCTGCATATTGTGAGCAATTTTTATAAATGCTTCATGTACCGCATCCTCTGCCAGAAAATTATCCTTCAGTACATCATGTGCTACTTTCATCATCAAGTATCTATACTTTTCATAAATAACCACAAACACCCTTTTCTCCTCAGGTGAATCTATTATCATTAAGTAAAACAAATTATTTTCTCATCTCCTGTCTGTTCACTTTAGTCTCTCTATTAACCTGAATTATTCATAATAATTCAGGTTAATGCGGTCAATGCCGCATAATTACTTGTGTTTTTGATACTTCTTACTTTCACTTAATGGGTGAAAAAATTTTCATAGAAAAAGGACTTCAAGTTTGTTAAAATTTAGGTGTCAAAGCCAAATCAAAACAAAGAAGAAGTTCTCAATGACTATTTTAAACGACACCGTCTTAGAAAGCAACAAATATCTGAAATTAAATTTTGGTGGAGGCGATTTATCCTCCGATGCAGGTCTTCTTTTGATTAAGGAGTTTGCCTGCAAACTTGGTTTTGTGAACATCCTGAAAAAAGAAATCAAAACCAATGACAGTGCATCTTTTCGTTTCCATAAAGATGATGAAAATCTGTGACAGATAATCTACCAGATTCTCGGAGCATACTTTGAAGATGACTGTGCTGATGAACTTACCAATGACCCAATCCTGACAGCAGTTCTGGCTAAGAATGCACTTGCTTCGCAACCAACTCTTTCGCGTTTTTTCAACCGTTTGGATGATACTACGCTAAATCAGTTTTATGATTTGATGCGACGATTCCGAAAAGTAGTGTATTCCATAAAGAAACCAGAAATGATTCTGCTGGCTTTGGATTCTACGCTCCTGTTATCCAAACATTCCATTGCTTCTCCGGGGAGACAGTGGATTTACCAAGCCGGAACTATATCATCAGCGTGAAACAAATGGTGTATCCTATGCCATTCGCTTAAAAGAAAATGGCAACCTTCGCAAGCTGGCATCTCACATAGATGAACAGCTCGCTGAAATAACAAAAGATGATATGGTTTCCTATGCGGTCTATTACGGTGAATTTCAGTATCAGGCGGCAATGTTGTCAACTTAAGCCCCAAAGCCTTGATTTTTCAAGGCTATAGGGCTTTATTTTTTTGTGAAAATTTCTGTTTTTTTCTGAAAAGACTTGACAAAAGCCTCCAAAAGTGAGGTTGCTTCGCGACCTATTAATCAATGGAAATGTCGTTGCAGCGACAAACTTAATCACACTTAGGAGGTATATCTTATGAATCGAACCGACATATGCAAAAATATCATTCAATCCATAAAGGAGTATATCACAAACCCTGACAAACTGGAAGCTCATCGGAAAATGAAGTTTGCACATCGGAATTCAATAATAGCCTAATAGCAATTATTAATAAAACAGGCTGGGTAAATAACCATAATACTGCGAATAGCAATACAAAAAATCCTACAAATTTACCGATTGCAGCTATTCCTGAATAATCCCCATCACAAGCGGCAATGATTGAACCAACAACAAATATTAAAATAAACGCCTATATATGCATAACTGCCACCTCCGTAAATGTTCTATTAAACTCATTTATCATGCATCCGTTCCTTATGCTTTATTTATAGCACTTTAAACTGTCCAATAATCATCCCTTGTACATCGAATTAATGTTCTGTATTGCAACAAATCGGTGTAAAAAAGGACGCAGAATCTCTCAGCTTCTGCCCTCTCCGGCTCTGTCTGTTTCTTTGCCTTCACATTCTCCATATGCTTTTCCTTATCAAGCTGCACATTCATAGCCAGATTATCCAGTTTATCAATCGAAGCATCAAGATGAAGTTCCATTGATACAAGCATCTTTTACTTGGCTGAAATCGATCAAGTCTGCAACGAGCGTATGGAAATCCTTGTTTCTGCTATGGCAAAGCAAGATGGCGTAACCGAAGCACTTAAAGCTGCTGACCAAATGGAATGGATACGCTGTATGAATAGTATCCGCAACCGTGCGGAAGAAATTTGAGGTGGTACAGCTTTTCTTTGCTTGCATCCACATTTTCTGCCAACAGTCCGTTCAGACGGGCATCGAAAGCGGCGTTCAGCTCCTTGGTCTGCGTAGGAAAGCGCTCTGCCGCAGTCTCCCGAAAATCACGGGAAAGATAGGTTTCCTTCATTGTTCTGCCTCCGTCCCAGCTTTCACGAAGCCCTTCTTTTTATACCCGCAGTCGCAGTAGGGTCCGCCGGAGGCAAGGGTGTGCTGCCGCACAAAATCCGTCACGCCGCCCGCCTCGCTCATGGTGTAGTCCAAACGGCACAGGGCAGAGGTCAGGTCGTACAGCCCCAACTCCTTCATCAGCACACAGATACCGCACTTTGTAAAACGTCCCTCGTAGCCGCTGCCGTCCGGGTATTCGTAAAACTCCATGTTCCACGAGTAGGGATTGCGGTCGGCGGCCTTCAGCGCGGCAGTGGCTTTCATGCCGGCGATGTCCTTTTCGGTAAATTTGCTCTTTCCGCTCTTGCGGCAGAACCACTGCTCGGGCGCTGTCATCATGGATTTTGCGTAGTAATCCGTCAGCCGTTCCACATCCGGACGCTCCGGCATGGAGAGAATGAATGCGCCGATCATGGCGCAGTTGACGAGGTTCATCTTGAACCGGTCTCCCTTTTCAAATTCCGGCAAACCGGCAATGATCCTTCTGTATTCAGACTTTGCTTTTTTCGTGATAGCTTTTGAGATGTCTGTATCATAGCCCAGCACAGCGGTCAGCTGCTTTTGAAACGAGCCGGCAAACAGCATCCACATCCCAAAGGGCATCCCCGCGTACTTCATTGTAAGTACCTCCCGGACTCCGCTTCCAGCTCCTGCCACACCGGATAAGCCGCGCCATTTTCGTCAAAGAACCTCTTAATGTCCCGGTTTAGCGCGCTCATTTCGTCGATGGCGTTCATGGCGTGGTCGGAGGCGCAGAGCTTGCCCAGCGAGGTGGCGCACATCAACTTGAAAAATCGCAGACAGGTTTTGCGGTACTTTTTGCTCTCGAAATCTGCATCCGCCTTTGGCAAAATCTCATGTCCCGCGTTTTTTATGGCACGGTAGCCCTCTATGTTGGCGTCAATGAGCCGATTCAGGTATGTCGTATTCCCCCTGAGCTTTTTCAGATTGCCGTCCGTTTTATAGCAGGCAAAGACCGCCGGCATCACAAAAGCAGCATGGCAGAGCAGATAATCCTCCATGTTCGGCTCGTAGACGACTTTGTATTTGGTACCGCGGAAAATCTCTCCGATCAGTCCCGCATTGGAGGCTGCGCCCGACAGCTGCCCGACGGTGATTTTTTTCAAATCGATGGAAACCACCCGGTCAGATTCCCGATGCCCCGCCGAAAGCGCAAAGGCAAACAGCACGTTCTTCTCCGGCAGCGCCGCCAGTGCTCTTGGACGCACATTGTTCCCCACAAAAACAATGTTTTTCGTCTGATTCTCTCGCAAGGTATCCAGAGCGGAATCCAACTGCGTATAGCGCAGAACCACAAAGATCACATCATACTGTGCATCCGGCGCAAGCTTTGTCACCACCGGAATGCGGCTGACCGACACGCGCGGCGAGAATTTGTCCTTGACCCGCAGCCCATTTTGTTTGATCTCTGCTGCCCAGTTTCCCCGGGCAAGCAGGGTCACATCCTTTCCGGCGCGGAACAGGTTCCGTGCCAGATTGCATCCCAAAACGCCCGCACCATATACCAGAATTTTCATTTTCTGCCTCCAAATCTGATCTTTACGATCTGCATTTTCATCATTCCGTCGCCGACCTTGGCAAGAAAACGGAAAAAGTTGCTGACGGATGGGTCTTTCAAATCGTTATAACCCAGCATATAGCCCCGGCTGGTGACCTGCAAACGGCTATCCCACGCACCAATCTCTTTGGGAGCATCGGAAACCGCGAAATACGCGCCAACATCCTTGATTTTCGCACTTTTGAGCCATGTTTTTGCAATCATCTTTACCGCCGCCCGGTTGGCGGCGTCAAACACCAGCACACCGCTGGGGAAGGCACCCGCCATAGCTTGCACCAGTGCCTTGACCTGCTCCGTCAGAAAATAGTAGAACACCCCGGAGGCAAAGAACACCGCGCCACCGGAGGCATCGATTTGATAAAACCATGCCGTGTCGTTCAAGTCGCAAGGGATGTTTGTCTCCCGCTCCCCGGCGGGCAGCAGTTCATTCCGCACAGCAATCACATCGGGATAATCCAGATTATAAATTTTGCAGCTGCCTTTATCGCAGTTTCTGCCGGTACTGTCCAGCCCGCAGCCCAGATTGACCACCGCAGCGTTGGGGTGCGCTTTTAAATAATCCCGCACCTCAATAGCAAGGTCGTTCTGCCGCATGGCCACCTCCAGCACACCGAACCGCTGCATCAGGCTGCGGGACTTTTTCTTCGCCGCTGAAAAATCGTAGTCGATCTGATCGGTCAGACACACCGCCGTCTCGTCCCGATAGAGGTTTGGGTACAGCTCCGAACACAGCTTTCGGGAATACAGCGGAATGATCAGCGTCTCCTGCACGGTGTTTTTCTCGATTTTGTATTTCATAAGCATCTCTCCTTTCTGATGAAGGGCAGTTCCGGCATACCGTCATGCTCAATGATGTATGCCAGCATTTATCATAATTCCCGCAAGCACCGCCGCTACGACTGCCATACCCACTGTGCCGAATAGCCACTTTTTGCCCTTATCCTTAGCAGTGATATAGGGCTTCAGGTCTTCCGTTCCCGGGATTTCCCATGCGCTCGTATGTCCCACCCAATAGCCATCAATCAAAAAGCGGTCAATGAGGTTCATCACGGATAAGATGACCAGCAGCTGCCAGAAGCCCGCCGCAAAGCCACGCGCACCGTTTATCCCATAGACACAGGCCAGCACATAGGCAATATATCCGGGAACACAGACGGCTTTGAAAATCAAAGCATTTCGCTTTATTTTCGCGTGTGTTGTAAGCCCCAGTTTTACACACCTATCCTGAACTTCATGGCTGTAAAGGTGCACCATGCCAACAGCCCCTTTGCGGATGCCCACGGCACAGACCAGAACCAGCAGAGCCCCCAGCCCAAGACCCTCCAGAATTGTTTGTAAAATCATTCCTGTTTCCTCCAATCCTACCCCATCATATCCGCTGAGTAATCGAGACAAGTGATGTCCGCCTCCGGCATCGTTTGATAAACCGGCATGGTCAGAATCCCTGTTCCGACAGGTACCTCAAGCAGCTTACCGGAGAAATGCTCCGGAATCCCGGACAGCGCCTTTTCCTCATCATTCCACGGCACTTCGCCGGGAGATACGGCAACGATGTGCCTCGGCTGCGGCAGCGGTTTTTCCTGCGCATTGTTGTGCACCGCGATGCCGGTTCTGCTTTTCGATGACCTTTGTTATCTCATCCTCCGGCAGGCCAAATGCCTTTTTCGCGCCAGAGAGCTTATACGCCGTGCGCAGGATGGATGCAAAAGTGCTCATGATTTATCCCCCCTCACTTCCGCGCCGTGACGCAGAACCAGTTTTTCTTTTTGTGTATCTGCACCTCGTGAAAACCCGCCTGCTCCAGATACGCCTTTAATTCAATGTCCTTGTAGATGGTCATGCCGCCGATGATCTCCGTCCACTTCTCGTCCTTGTCCGAGTCGCCATTGCTTTCGTTGCAGATGAGAAATGTCCCGCCGGGCTTCAGCACCCGGTAAACCTCGCGGAAGCACCGGGGCGGATTGGGCCAGAAATAGACGGTTTCAAAGGCCGTGACTGAATCGAACCAGCCATCGGCAAACATCATATCCGCCACACTGCTTTGCAGAACGGCGCAGCGGCCCTCCGCAATGGCGGTCTCATTGGCCTTTTTGGATTTCTCCACGCTGACGGGCGAATAGTCAACGCCCTTGACGATGCCCTGGGGGCATTTTTTCAGCAGTCTCTTGATGTTCGCCCCGCCGCCGCAACCGCAGTCCAGCACCTTGGCATCCGGCGCAGCATTCAGAAATTGAAGCCCCCATCGGGCCACAGGACTATGTCCGACGTTCATCATGGCGACCATGAGTTTCCCGCGAAAGCCCACGGGCTTGCGGGTGTTTTCAAAGAAAGACATATCACACCTCCGATTTCACACATTCCGCATAGGTCAATGGGAATGAGGCTTTCAGAACAGCGCTTTTCCGTACTGACCAACCGTTTTGCCGCAGGAAGCACAGGTATTCCTCGCTCGTCCATCTGCTGTGGAGAGGGAAGCCTGCCAGCTTCATGAAAAATACCTTGACCTTGCCGGGAAACGAATTTCCCGCGTGGGTAAAGGTGGGCGCGATGAGCACACCGTCCTCTTTCAGCACCCGCTGAATTTCAACCAGGGCTTTTTCCGGCTGCGGCACAATGTGCAGCGCGTTGGACACGATCACCACGTCGAAGGACTCCTCCACATATGGCAGACGGAACATATCCTGCACCGAAAAGAGCAGCTTCGCCGATCGGTTATCCCGCTTGGCCTCTGCGATCATCTCCGGGGAGGCGTCCGTCGCCTCGATGTGTGCCGCCGCGTTCACGATGTTTTTTGCGATCAGCCCCGTGCCGGTCGCCAGTTCCAGCACTGTTTTTGCTTTCACGACCGGCCGGATCAGCTCATACATCTCGTCATACGCCACCCGATCCTTTCGCATGAAGCGGTTGTACCGACCGGCATTTCTATCCCAGAAATTCTTGTGTTTTCGCATCGCTATCATTCCTTTCGGCGTTAGATTTATCTAACCGATATGCACCGTTGTGCAGTTAGGTTGTACTAACCGTTGTGTCTTGGAAAGGCCGCATCTCTGCGGCCTTTAAACTTATTCAAATAACTCCCTACAAGCACCGTACACCAGCGTTTCTAGCACCTGCGGGTATAGCTCCCCGATCTGCTCCTTGTGAGAAACGGTGAGAATCAGTCCCCGCAGCGTGATGGCACAACGCCTCGTTTCCTTCAACAACGCCTTGCGGAGCTACTCAGTATCGTAATCGGAAAAAGCCAAGCCTGCGCCTCCTTAAACATGACCATCTTGGTTCTTTTGGTCATATTATACTGTGCTTCTTTCTGTTTTGCAAGAGGCGCAGGGAAAAACTCGCTAATCAAAAGGAGTGCAGTGTTGCAGAAAGAGACGATGGAATTCCGGTAATTGCTGTCGCCGCGGTAAAAAACTCGCTTTCTTTTTGTTCTTTGTTTTGCTTTGGTATGATAAGCTCGCACCAAAGCTGTTCTATCTGTTCACAAGACAATCTGCCATTTAACCAGTTGCCAAGTGTAACAACCATTCCATCCTACTCATTAATGCCAGAAGCATTGCTTCTGGAGTAGCCCGTTTCAATGTTCCCCTCATACACGATGGTCACATCAAAATCAGGCATAAATAATCCTTCATCCGCAGCCTCCTTATATCATTACTGGGCACACCTATTTGTACCTACACCTGACCACAAAACGCATGGTTTCTTTCTGGGAACAGGTAAATAGAGTTAATTCTTTTTCATTTCCCTGTGTCTTGATGCTGTTATCATACGGATTTACTACCTCTGTCTCTGTTACCTCATAGATATGCTTCAGCCCATTTTTGTCGGTTATCATCACTTCATCGCCTATGGATATCTGACTTAGTGGTGTAAAAAATGTGCCATATCTGCTGCCGTTGTGACCGCACAATACACAGTTGCCACTCTCACCGATTCCTGCTGTTTCTTCTATATGACCAATCCCGGCATTAAGTACTTTGCTTGTGGTTCCTTCCATTACCGGATACCTGATATCTAAGCCCGATATCTCAATGATGCCGATAACACCGCCTTCTTTAAGAATGGCTTCATCCTCTTCACTAATGGAGGTTT
>OJRX01001188.1_pt1 | contig 28551 bp, 22 predicted proteins | sample 1599301 | NCBI WGS metagenome assembly OJRX01 (sample SAMN04168656, study PRJEB22393) | human gut metagenome | biome: human gut microbiome; feature: stool | host: Homo sapiens | collected 2014-03-17 | reverse complement strand
AACCGCCGGAGCCGGTCGACAAGGATCTGTACGAGCTGCCGCCGGAAGAGCACGCAGGCATCAAGCAGGTTCCGAGCTCCTTGGCCGAGGCCATGGACGCCCTTGAGGAAGATCACGACTTCCTCACCGCAGGCGACGTCTTCACCGACGACCTGATCGAAACCTGGATCGGCATCAAGCGTGGCGAAATCGACCAGGCTCGCCTGGCTCCGACCCCGCTGGAGTACGAGCTGTACTTCCACATCTGATAGGTGGAACCCCTGAGCCCTACTGCCGACTGGAAAACAGCGGTTACAGAATAGCTCAGGTAACTTATAAGTCACTTATGCGTGGCTTCAGACGCATGCCCCCACACAAACCATTTGGTTTTGTGTGGGGGCATGCGCTTTTCATGTCGAGTTCTCCGGCATGGACTCCAGCCAGTCGTCCAGGTCGCGCCGCCAAGGGCCAAGTCGGGGCATCCATTTTCGAAAACACTAAAGGCTACGACGATTTGCAGGATGCCGATGACGATAAGAATGCCCAGCTTCCCGGGCTTGATGTGGTTGATGATACGACCTTGAAAGTCACGTTGAAGGAACCGAACTCCGCTTTTACCTATAAACTTGGCGACATCGCTTTCCCGCCCGCCCCATCTGAAGCGTTGAAAGATCCCAAGGCATATGGTCTCAAATTATCCACATCCTGAAGGTTATCTGGTGCAAGCTTATGATTCGCCTCCGCTGACGGTAAAGGACTGAACAATGGTGATTACAAGAGTGTGAAATTCGATGCGCTTATTGTTTATGCCGCATGGTCATACTGCTCAAACGCATCCACATCTTCTCGGACAAATCCTACAAGGTGGTGCAGGGGCTGGTGTTCAATCTCACCCTGCCGTGCGCCATCGTGATGAGTTTCGCCACGAACAAGCATCCGATGAATCTGTTGTGGCTGGTGGTGTTCGGCTTGTTCGCTTGCATGATTCCGCTGTTTATCGTGTATTTCGGCTCACGAGGCGACGAGCCGCGCTACCGTGCCTACCAGATGCTCAACGCATCAGGCCTGAACATCGGCGCGTTCTGTCTGCCGGTGGTACAGACCTTCATGGGGCCGAGCGCGGGACTGCCGGTCATCATGCTGGATATCGGCAACGCCATCATCGCCACAGCGGCATCCCTGACCATCACCCGTTCGCTGCTGCATCTGGGAAGCCCTACCAAAACCTACCGATGAGTCTCAGAATCAAGAACATCGCGCTGTCCGCATGGTTCCTTCTGCCGTTAGACGAACGCGTCCGAGAAATCGTGGTGCTGGCCGCGTTCGCGCCGGTGACGATCTTCTCCACGAAATTCACTGATTCACTGACCGGCAACGCGAAACTTGCGGGCTTCTCACTGACCGTCACGGCCATCATCGGACTGACGTTCATGACGATTCTGCATGCAGTCCTGCCGGTGGCCTGAAGTTTCCGGATGATGGCCACGCAATCCCTATGCGTTATGCGTTGCGATGATACGTTCGATTTCGGCCAGATCAGATGCAAAATAGATACCATGCTGACGTTCCGTGGTGGAGAAGCCCGCATCGACCGTGCGCTGTAGGAACGCTTTCATATCATCATAGAATCCGTTGAGATTATAGAAGATGCAAGGTTGGTCCAGCTGATCAAGACAGATTTTCGACACCACCTCGCTGATTTCCTCCAACGTTCCCGTGCCGCCGGGGAAAGCGATGAACACGTCTCCAAGTTCGATCATACGGGTCCGTCGTTCCACAATATTCGGCACGACAACCAGTTGGGTCAGGTTATGGTGAGCGACGCCTTTGTCCACAAACATCTGTGCCTCGATACCGGTCACGTCGCCGCCGCGGGCGAGTACGGTATCGGCGATCACGGCCATCAATCCTTCGTCGGATCCGCCATACACCAGTCTGTTGCCATTGTCCGCAATCCATATGCCAAGTTCCTCAACGGCTTTCTTATATATGGGATCGTTCCCCTCATGCGCGCCGAGATACACGGTGATGTTCATACCCATCCTTCTTCGCCGGCGAACATGCCGGCATCACAAACCGTCAATCAAAACCACACTTTAACGCATCACCAACCCCCCGTCGACATGCAGGGTCTGACCAGTGATGAATGAGGCGTCATCGCTGGCCAGCATAGCCACGGCCCCGGCGATATCATCGGCGGTGGCGAGTCTGCCCAACGGTGTAGACGCGATGATGCGCTCGCGTACATCCTCAGTGGTGGCGCGGCTCGATTCGGTGCCAATGGTGAGCCCGGCCGCGATGGCATTCACGGTTACGCCCCATGCCCCAGCCTCCTGTGCCAATGATCTGGTGAAACCCACCAACGCACCTTTTGCCGCGGTGTAGTCATGATACGGCACGATCGGGGAGTCGACGAGATTGCTGGAGATGTTGATGACGCGTCCTCCGGCCTGACGCCGCATCTGCGGCAGCGCAGCTTTGCAGGTGTTGTATGCGCCCTTGAGGCATCCTTCGAGCTGTGTCGTGTAATCGGACCATCCGATGGTGTCGAATGTCTTGCGGTTGCGTGGGTCGAACGAATAGCGGGCGAATGCGTTATTGACGAGAATATCCAATCCGCCGAATGTGGTGACGACAGTGGATACCATGTCGCGCACCTGACCGTAGTCGGTGACATCGGCCTTGCAGATAATCACGCGACCGGCCGCCCCGCAATCATTCATAATGTGTTGCGCGCACCGCTCCGCACGCTCGTCATCGCTGACGTAGTTGATGGCCACGCATGCGCCGGCGCGAGTCAGTCGCAACGCGATCGCCGCGCCGATGCCGCGACTCGAGCCGGTCACCAACGCGACGCGTCCCTTCAATGGCAAGGAATCGGACTGCTGCATGGAAGTTCCTTTCGGTTTTGGACATAGGGGTTTCGTGTGATTGCTTGAATGCGATTATTCGACATCCATATCGAAACCATCGCAGTACATATCGGTGTTGCGTTCGATATCGACCACATGCACCAAATCGAGCAGATTGAAACCGCCGTCATGGTGCCAGCCGGATTTCGCGCGGTTCATCTCCCCGAGCGGGCATATGCGATCGATACCTGCCGACCCGACGCGTTGCGCCACGTCGAACAGACGATTCGGCCCAAGCGCTACGCCGCAAGTCTGCAGCCACTGAGCATAGGGACGCAACGAAGGCAGCGCGTCTTCGATATGGTCGACCGCCACGATATTGACGGTACGGTTCAACGGCGTGGACAGAGAATCGGCCATACCGACGGACGGATAATACAACACCGTCCAATCAGTGCCTGAATGCGACTGTATGACGAACGGATTGTCGGACGCGCCGTCCGCGGCCCCAGCCATTGATCCGGCCCCCAGCAACGCTTTCATCTGCGCGGTGGAACGTAGCCGCTGAATCGCCATCGATTCCTCTTCGGATGGTGTGGAACAGGGATATTTACGTTGCTGGGACGATAACTCACATGCGAGCAATTCAGCGACCTGCGAGGGAGGAACGGCCCCGCCGCGCTCCACGAACATGGTCTGTGGAGCCAGACAGCTTTGCTGATCGTATGTGGCCACATCAACCGCCATGCGATGCACGGTATCGGTATACAGGTCGGTCCGCAGGGACTCACGGCCGATTAGCGAGAAACCGATTTTCGCGCCATAACTCAGGAACGGCTTCCCGGCACGCACCCGTGGACGGATTGCCTCAGTGGTATGCGATGAGCCATACGCGATCACCGCGTCAGCTTCGCCAATCGCGGCATCCTCCAAATCCGTGGTGCCGCCATGCCACGGCATAATCGCCAAGGCATCCGCCATATCAGGATCGACGCTTCCCAAAGAACGGGCGAACAACACCGGCATCAGCGGCTCATCAAACGACGATTTGCCGAGAACCGCGCTTTTCACCAACAACGACATCGTCATGCTCCATACCGGAATACCCGGTACATTGCTGGAAAACACGTGGAACGACAATTCCGGTCCATACAGCCGCGTATATCCGCCCGAACGATTCGGACGATACTCATCAAGCATCTGCGGACAATCCAGTTCATCATCAACGAAACGCAGCAATTCCCGTCGCCGGAACATGCGCATATACCGTTTCAGCTCGAGACGTACCATGGAGGCATCGTAACCGGTAATCGCGGGAATAAGACGTTCCGCAAGCCGACGTTCCGGATATTGCGGATCCGTCCACAACTCGGCGGCCCGCGCGATGACATCGACGATTCTATCCGTGGAATACCGTGCTAGCGTCGCATCGCGATGCCGACGTACGGAATCAGCCAGCGTATGCACCATACCGGCATCAAGCCGCGGGAAACGCAGCGTCACCGTATCGCCGTTGGGCAATGAAACATCATGCGTATCGAAATCGTCGAACGCGAAACCGCGCGGTGCGTAAAAAACGTCGACGACGCTCATGCGTTGGCCGCCATTACCTCATCAACGGTAATCGAACAGCCACGCGCCTCGGCGCCTTTCGCTCGGCCGTTGAGTGTGTAACCACAAGAAGATCTCACTCCCAGATCTTCCGTTAAAATCGCCAGGCAGGAATTCCAATTCGCCAAATCGTAATGCGCGATCACACCCTGCTCCCCGTCTGGCACCGGCGCAAGCGTGGCCGGATCAAGGAACACGGAACGTACCCACGACGGCGTCTCCTTCGAATAGTTCAATGAACCATCTGTGTAGTAGGACAGGATGTTCTGATCGTAAATCTGCGAACTCAACTCCGTCATACCATACATATTCACGCAATGCGAACGGTCCACGCCAAGCGCACGAGCAAATGCCGCGTACAGATCATCAACCGTCATATCGGTGCGAGTGCTCTTGAACCCGCCCGTATCGAACACGCGCGAATCAGAGGCAAGACGATAGGTTTTATGCTGCTTGTCCAAATAATCCAACAAATACAGATAAGCCGAGGAAGCGCCCATCAGCATCACCGGCGCATTGTCGGACACTGCTACGTCAAGAAAACGCTCAACACCAGCGAAATCAAGACCATCCTCATGAAAGAAGAAGCTGCTGCCTTCCTCGCCACACTGTTCCACAGCACGGGTCAAATACCTTGACAGCGACGAATGCTCGTTCATATCCCACGCGGGGGAGAGAACGGCGATACGGATGCGTTCGCGGTCCGGCATGATGAAATGCCGAAACGGCACGATCATCGATTCGTCCCACACTTCCAGATCGGGGTGAAAATTACGGCCACGCTGACCGGGATGCGTGGTGCCGCTGGTGGTGAATACCGCTTCACAATCCCGTTCGGGCACGGAAGTGAGCGTCAGCATTTTGAAGCCGTCGACGGGCATGGGCGGAATCTGCATCCAGTCGGTGAGTGTCTGCGGGGTGACGCGTTTGGACATGCAGTAGGCCCGGTATGGCAGATTATGCTCGAATTGGAAGGCGAAGATGCGTTTCGCGAGCGTGTCGAACGCTTCGTCCGGTGCGCGGGAGCAACCGTATTGTGTGATGAAATCGAGCACTTTTTGCTTGATGATCGTCTTCTGTCCGTTGAGTTCCAGGGATTCCTGCGATGCTTGCATGTCCATTACCATATCCTCTCCGTCATATGTCGGATTGCCTCAATGATGTTGATTATTCTGCTTGTTTTGTATGTTCCGTGGGTTTGTCCGTATGCCGTGCGATTGCGTTTGGCAGATCGATGATAAGGGCCTTGAGTATCACTACGCTGAATGCGCCGACCAGAATCGGGTTTGAGAAGAACACGTGCATGCCGCCTTCAAGTCCGCTTAATGCGTTTGGCAATGCGATGCCAAGCAGGAGGGATAGGCCTATCACCACTTGGGTCTGATCGTTGTTCTCCGCCTTTCGTAACGTGTTGAGTCCGGTGCTGATGAGGCTGGCCGCCGCCGGCAGGAAGATGCCGCCGATTACCGGGGAGGGGATGAGCGACAGTACGGCGCCGGCTTTCGGTATGAAACCAAGCGTCACGAATACCGCACCTGCGATAATCACCGGTACACGGGTGCGGGTCTTGCCTTCGTCTGTGACCTTGAGCAAGGCCACGTTTTGCGGATATGCGGTGGTGGTGAAACCGCCGATCAGTGAGGAGACCGCCGAGCCGGCCGCTTCTCCGGCGAGGCCGTAACGCACCTGGCGGTCTTCAAGCTTTGTTCCTTGGATTTCTGTGGCGGCTTGGTACACGCCAAGCGCTTCCATGATGGCCACCATATAGGCTATGAAAAACGGTACGAAAATGGCGGCGTTGAAGTCGAAACCTCCGTATGGCATGAACTTCGGCAGACCGATCCATGGCTTGGACGCCACTTCGGAGAAGTCCGCCATGCCGAACGCCAAAGACAGTATGGTGCCTGCGGCCAGCGCGATCAGATATGACAGCGCCTTGAGCATGCCTTTGCCGAATTGGGAAAGCGCCACCACCAGCATGCAGGTGATGATGGAGACGGCCAGCGTCTTCGGATCGGCGAATCCCGGGTCTCCTGGCGCGCCGCCAAGGAATTCGCTTAGTGTGAAGCCGGAGAGTGACACGCCGACGAGGAGAATGATTACCCCCGACACGATTGGAGCGAATAGAAACCGCAGTTTTTCGATCACGCGGGTCAGGCACAATACCAGGAATATTAGCGAACTGACGAATATGGATGTGCCGGCGGCGGCCAATGATCCTGCAGCACCGGCGGAGATCATCAGCGCGTCGAATGCGGCGGACGGTCCTTGCACGATGGGAAGACGCACCAGTTTTGTGGCTTGGATGAGCGTGACCAGACCGGACACTATGAAGATGGCATTCACCATGTTTGATGACAACGCCAGAGGAAGGCCAATGGCTCCGGCCACGAACACGGGGTCGAGCCACACGTTTGACACGAGTACATGCTGCAGGCCGAGCAGTGTGTTTTTCATGGTGGCTTTTTTGACGGTCCGCTCTGTCGTGGTTTCTTTCGCGTTTCGCGGTGGTTCTGCGTTTTGCGATGGTGCCGCTTGCGTTGTTTCTGACGATGACGCTGTCCCGGCCATGGTTCCCTCTCTCCTTCGTCGGTTGCTTGCGCGCGCCGAAAATACAAAGGGCCTTGTCCCTTTAATGGGAGCCACACGTTTTCCCAGTACTCCCTACGCAAGCGTTATCTTGATCAGGTCGAAAGGTCCGGGCGATGACCACCGCCCATCTCAGCCGTATTCGGCACCCCTGTACTTCGGACGGAGACAATCATAACGTCACCGTCCAACCAAAAGCCCTGTGGCATGCGAGCGCTTTGAAAAACGCATGTCATAGGGCTTTTGCGGTAGTCGGTCCAGCTGGTTGCGCAATACGCGCGGGGTCGCTTGGCCGTGCGAGGTCTGTTAACGGCGTCGCTTGATTGGGGCCAGTTCGAATATCTCGTCGGAGGCCTTGGCCACTTCCGGACTATGCGTCACGATGATGACGCAATGCTGTTCGTCATGTGCCAAGGCTTGAAAGATGCCCATGATGTCGTCCTGCGTGGCGAGGTCGAGATTGCCGGTCGGTTCGTCCGCCACGATGATGGCTGGGTCGTGGCTGAGCGCGCGGGCGATCGCCACACGCTGCTGCTCACCTCCGGAAAGATGCAGAATGCGTTCGTTCGCATATTCCTGCGGCAGATGCACTTGTACAAGCAGATCGTTGACGATCTCTTTCTTCGAACGGTCGAAGGTCTTGCCGGAAGCGTCCATCGACAGGATGATGTTTTCCGCGACGGTCAGATTCGGCAACAGATTGAAACCTTGGAAAATAACGCCGATATCATGACTGCGGTACCGGTATCGATCCTGCTTCGACAAATCGTTGCCGTTGTACAACACCTTTCCCTCTGTGGGATTGGCAAGCCCGGAAATCAGCGATAACATAGTGGTTTTGCCAGCGCCGGAAGGTCCGGTGATGGCGTGCACACTGCCCGACTGAAAATCATGACTGATATTTTTCAGCACGCGCTTGCCGCCCTTGGTATACGAGTAGCTCACATCGTCCAATCTCAGCACAGGCATATCGGATTGTTGCGAAGCTGTATTGGTGGTTTTGTCGGTTGATACGGTAGTTTGATCAAGACGTGTCTCGTCTGTTTTGGCCATGTCAAATCCTTTCAACGAATGATGATTGATGGTTCAGGAACGGTCGGCAAGAATCTGCAAAGGCTCGTATCGCAATACGAATACGACTGCGACTAATGCAGCGATGAGCGTCAGCCCAAGACCTACCAGCAGCAGTTGGCCCACCACGGTGAGGTTGACGGTTGCGTTGACAGAGGAAGCGTAATTCACCGCGCGGTCCATCATGCCTTCAGGACCGTTGCCGCCCTTGCCCGGCATGGCCGAATTCTGGTTGGATGCACTATCGGAATTCTGCGAATCCGTGGAATTCGAGGAGTCGTTGGCATTTCCGGAATCCTGCGCACCAGTGCCGGAACCATCAGCCGACCCCTGCATGTCGCGACCGAACTGTTCGCGTTGGTTGGTCTGTTGCGACTGCTGTTGTTCGATTTGGCTTGCCAGCAACTGGTTGGACACCGGCACTGAAGCCACCGCACCGGCGCAGGCGCCCAATGCGAGGCCGATCATGGTGACGATCAGCAATTCCAAGGTGAACTGCGCCGCAACCTTGACTTTGTTCACACCAATCGCGGCAAGCACGCCTATCTCATACTTACGTTCGCGTACGTTCAGCAATGTGATGACCACCAGCACCACGCCACCGACAGCCAGCACCACGATCAGCAGCGTCAACGCGAACTTCGACAGGTTATTGAGCGGCACCAGGCTGGATTCGTAATTCTCCACATCGGCGGAGGAGACGGCATAGTCATCGTTGAGCCCGGCGTTGATTGCATCCTCGCAGAATGCTTCGTAATCCGATTTGCTAGAGAACACGTACGTGTAATTCAGCCGTGCGGCGGAATCGGTGTCCGCGTCGGCATCAAGTCCTAACGATCTCAGTGTGGAGACCGACGTATATATGGCATTGGCCGGATCGGAGGCATTGGAGGCCATCGGCCCGCCCATCTGCTGGGTGGAATCGGTGGAATTCTTGTAAATGCCGACGATGGTGAGCTGGTAAGTGGTGTCCGTGTCATTCGGATCGGCCACGCTGATGGTGTCTCCTACGGAGAGGGCATTGAAATCGGCGAGTGACTTGGAAATAATTGCGTCGCCGTCACTGGATTTATCGTAGCCGAACACTTTGCCGTCAACCATGGTGAAGCTACCGTTCGATGTATTGGAAACCGCTTCGTCCGAAGAGAAGCCGACGAGCGAGAAATCGCCGCTGACCATGGACGTACCGCCGAAATCCTTGCCGCCGTCCATACCGCCGATATTGGGCCTGCCTTCACCAGACTGGTCTGAAGCGTCGGATTCGCTGGAATCGGACTGGTTTCGTGATTCACTGATGAGTTTTTCGCGGTCAAGACTGATTTGCGCGGTCACAGTAGTGTTTTCCAAGCCAGTGTTTCGCGCGGCTGTGGCCGCTTGCCTAATGGACAGGCCGATGGTGGCGGCAGTGGCGATGATGGTCACGATGATGATGACCAGTATGTTGCGTCCTTTGTTTCTCGTGACGCTTTTCCATGCGTTTTCACAACGAACATGATGTTTCCTTGATGAAAGAAGGGGTGAGGGGCCGCCGTCGCGATCGGCGTTGAGACCGATGGTAAAAAATCGCTCTTAGCGAATTCCTCAGGGATTGCTCGACTGAAGCTGGAATGAATCTGAAAGTCTTCTGAATTAAAAACGCGACATGGGCGGGGCGTTCATTGCGGCAATGGTGTTAGGCTAACGCGTATGCCTATAAAATCCGAAGTCATTGCGAACCCCAAGTCGGAGCGCGTCCGCCGCGTGTCCGAACTTGCCGATCGAAAAGGGCGGAAACGGTCTGGCCGTTTCATGGTGGAAGGCCCGCAGTCGGTGCGTGAGCTGCTGACATACCATCCAGGACTTGTCGAGGACCTCTACGTTGAGGTCGAGTCGGCACAGCCCGATGCCTTATTTGCGACACCTGTTGTCGCGCAGATGGCGGGCAAGGCCATGCAATCCGGCGTGTATGTGCACAAGGTCACTCATGCGGTGATGCACCGTATGAGCGCCGACGCGCAAGGCGTGCTTGCCGTCGCGGATATGCAGGCTTTCCTTGATTCGTCCGCCGTTCTGGACGATTTCGACGGGCATGCGATGGTTGCCGCGTTTTGGCAGGTTCGCGATCCCGGTAACGCCGGAACCGTGATTCGTTCCGCCGATGCGGCCGGCTGCTCCGCCGTGGTATTGGTCGACGACTGCGTGGACATGTTCAATCCGAAAGTGGTCCGCTCCACCGCGGGATCACTGTTCCACCTTCCGATTCTGACCATGGGAACGGACGACTTCTTCGCATGGTGCGATACTCACGAGCTGGCAGTGTATGCGGCCGATGTATATGGCACGGATTCCCGACAACCGGAATCTCTGACGGATGTAATTGCCATGCCGGAAACGCTTGCCGGAGCCAAAGCGGTGTTGTTCGGCAATGAGGCGCGTGGATTGACCAAGGAAGTTTTGGAACGAACCGATAGGATCGTGTCCATACCGCTTTATGGCAAAGCGGAATCCTTGAACCTCGGCACTAGTTCGTCGGTAATGCTGCTGAGCTTGGCTATGTCGAGTCATGTTGAAAGAATGTAGAGTCGGAAAACGTTGAAATTGCGCGTTTTTCGCGTAAAACAAACGGGAAATGAGAAAGGTATCTCGTGGCAGAAGGTGCGGTATTCGACGCCCAAGCGGTAACCGATGCGGTTGCCGAGGGCATCGCGAAAATCGAAAACGCCTCCACAATGGAGGAATTGAAAGCCATCAAGACGCAGTACGCCGGAGCGGAATCCGCGATGACGCAGGCCAGCAAGGCCATCGGCATGCTGCCGAAGGACCAGAAGAAAGACGCCGGCAAGATCATGGGCAAGCTGCGCGCTGACTTCGGTCGTGCGTATGGCACCAAGGAACAGCAGGTCAAGGCTGAGGAAGAGGCCCGTGCGCTTGCCGCCGAAACCGTGGACATGACCCTTCCGGTCAGCCGCAAGCCGCTTGGCGCGCGCCATCCGTTGCCGAAGCTGATGGAGGATGTCGAAGACTTTTTCATCTCCATGGGCTGGCAGATTTCCGACGGTCCTGAAGTGGAAACCGAATGGTACGACTTCGACGCGCTGAACTTCGGCCCCGACCATCCGGCACGTCAGATGCAGGATACCTTCTACGTTAAGGGCAATCAGGCCAAGGACGCCGCAGGCTTCGTCGGGTCCAACATGGTGCTGCGCACCCAGACCTCCTCTGATCAGGTGCGTGGTCTGCTCACTCGTGGCGTGCCGCTGTACATCGCCTGCCCGGGTCGTGTGTTCCGCACCGATGAGCTCGACGCTACCCACACCCCGGTGTTCCACCAGGTGGAGGCTCTTGCGGTCGACAAGCATCTGACCATGGCCGACCTGAAGGGCGTGCTCGACAAGCTTGCCGTGGCCATGTTCGGTCCGGAAGCAAAGACGCGTCTGCGTCCGAGCTATTTCCCGTTCACCGAGCCGAGCGCCGAACTCGACCTGTGGTTCCCCGATAAGAAGGGCGGCGCAGGCTGGCTCGAATGGGGCGGCTGCGGTATGGTCAACCCGAATGTGCTGAAGTCCGCTGGCCTCGATCCCGAGGTCTACACCGGCTTCGCCTTCGGCGTGGGCGTGGAGCGTACCCTGCTGCTGCGCCACGACATCAACGACATGCACGACCTGGTCGAAGGCGACGTGCGATTCAGCGAACAGTTTGTGATGGGGGAGTGATTGACCCATGCCAATGGTTGACATTGATTGGCTCAAGGACCATGTCGAGGTTCCGGAAGGCCTTACATACGAACAGCTTGCCAAAGATCTGGTGAAGGTCGGTCTCGAAGAGGAAGAGATCCACACCTCCCAGCTGGTCGGTCCGATCGTCGTCGGCTATGTGGTCGATGCCACTCCGGAACCGCAGAAGAACGGCAAGATCATTAACTGGTGCCATGTTGACGTCGGCGACGAATACAACGAGACCGATGAGAACGGCAACAAGGTGCCGCGCGGCATCATCTGCGGCGCGCCGAACATGGCTGCCGGCGAAAAGGTCGTCGTGACGCTTCCTGGCGCTGTGCTGCCGGGCGATTTCAAGATCGAACCACGCAAGACCTACGGCCATATTTCCAACGGCATGTGCGCTTCCGAACGTGAGCTTGGATTGGGTGATAACCATGACGGCATCATCCTGCTGCGCAAGTACGGCTTCACCCCGGAAGAGTATGAGAAGCTCCAGCCGGGCGACGACGCAATGCACCTGCTGCACTTGGATGAGCCGCTGCTGGAGATCAACATCACTCCGGACCGTGGCTACGCGTTCTCATACCGTGGTGTGTCTCGCGAATACCATCATTCCACCGGTGCGGCCTACACTGATCCGGCTGTCGCTCTGAACGAGAAGGCGCCGATTACCAAGGGCCTGCCGGAAGGCACCAAGACCGACATCGAAGTGATCGTCGACGACAATAATCCGATTCACGGTGTGGTTGGATGCGATCGCTATTACGCTCGCGCGGTCAAGGGATTCGATCCGGCCAGCCATACGCCGAACTGGATGCGTCGACGCTTGGCCCGCGCTGGCATGCGCTCCATCTCCTTGGCCGTGGATGTCACCAACTATGTGATGCTCGACTTGGGACAGCCGATGCATGCCTACGATCTGGATAAGATCGAAGGGCCGATTGTGGTGCGTCGTGCCAACGAAGGTGAGAAGCTCACCACGTTGGACGGCAAGGATCACGATTTGAGCGTCGAAGATCTGCTGATCACCGATTCCCCGAACGGCGCACGCGGCTCCCGTGTGCTTGGCATCGCAGGTGTGATGGGCGGCATGTATGGCGAGGTTACTGCTGAAACCAAGAACATCCTGCTGGAATCCGCGCACTTCGATCAGGTGTCGATCGCGCGTTCCGCACGCCGTCACAAGATTCCGTCCGAAGCCTCCCGTCGTTTCGAACGCGGTGTGGACGACCAGCTGCAGCCGGCAGCAGCCCAAATGGCCGCCGAACTGATGATTAAGTACGGCAATGGCGAGCCGAGCGAGCACCCGACCGACTTCAATACCGTCTCCAACCGCCGTCCGATCCTATTCAAAGCTTCGGAAGTGGCTCGTGTGGCCGGACTTGACACGGATGTGAACACCATCAGCGACATTCTTACCGATATCGGTTGCTCTGTCGCCGGAGGCGGCAATGGCGAGTTTTCCGTGGTGCCCCCAAGTTGGCGCCCCGATTTGAACGAGCCGTGCGATCTGGTTGAGGAAGTGGCGCGTCTTGTCGGATATGACGAGATTCCTGTCATCGTGCCTCCGGCACCGGTCGAAGGCAAGGTCGGTCTGACTGCCGAGCAGCTGCGTAAGCGCCAGGTTGCTGATGAACTTGCCGAATACGGTATGGTGGAAACGTTGAGCTATCCATTCGTCGGCGATGAGGATTACAAGAACTTCGCGCTGGACGCCGCTGAGACGAAGAACGTCAGCGTGGAGATCGCCAACCCGCTCGCCGGTGATCGTCCGTTCCTGCGTCGCGATATTATTCCAACGCTGGCACAGACCGTTCAGCGTAATCTGCGTCGCGGCGTGGAGAATGTGTCGCTGTATGAGATCGGCCACGTGTATCTGTGGGATCCGAACGCTCCTGCGATTCCAGCACTGCCGGGTGCCGTCAAGCCGACGGACGAGCAGCTTGCCGCGCTTGATGCCGGTCTTCCGGATCAGCCGATGCATGTTGCTGGTATTCTGACCGGCAACGCCGTTGACTCCGGTTGGCTGGGCGAGCGCCGCGCAGTGGATTGGTCTGACGCCGTCGAGGCGGTGCAGCGCATCTCCGACCGTATTGGTGCAGCTCTAACGCTGAATCAGCCGAATGCTGAAGATGTGCCGGCACAATGGCATCCGGGCCGCGCGGCCCGCGTGATGGCCGGTGACGTATTCGTCGGCATGGTCGGCGAGCTTCACCCGCACATTAACGAGGCGCTGGGCTTCCCGGCCCATTCCGCGGCCTTTGAATTGGATTTGACCGCGTTGTTCGCCACGTTGAGTGGCAAGCCGGTGCAGGCCAAGCCAATCTCCACCTTCCCGCCGGTCAAGCAGGACCTAGCTTTCACGGTGTCCACCGACGTTACGGCCGCTGAACTCAAGCAGGTCATCGTCGAAGCCGCCGGAGACAGTCTTGAAAGTATTGAGCTGTTCGATGTGTACACCGGCGATCAGCTGGGCGAAGACGAAAAGTCCTTGGCCTACGCGGTCACGTTCCGCGCTCCGGATAAGACTCTCGCTTCCGAAGACAGCGAAGCCATCCGCAAGCGTATTGTGGATGAAGCATCCAAACTGGGTGCGCAGCTGCGCGCCTGATCCCAACCTTCCCAAGAACAGAGGATGATTATGAACAAACCGGAACAGTATCAGCCGAACAACACCGACGAACGTCAGGAGACGGCTGATGCTGCTCCGGTTTCGTCATCTTCTGACGCCGCTGCGCCTTCACAGCCGGAGTATGGTCAAATCAGCCAACCCGAATATGGCGCGATGAGCAGTCAGCTGCCAGTCGGCTATGATCCATACGTGTATGGCGCGCCTGAACCTGAACCGCAATCCGCGGATGCCGTTCGGCAGCAGAATACGCAATACCAAACGGGGCAATACCCTTCAAATGGGCAACAGCCGATGCCTCCGTACAGTGCGAATGGACAACAGAATCCATACGGTGCCAATCCGTATGGGCCAAATCCGTATGATCCGAACCGATATCCGCAACGGGGCAATATGCCCTATCTGCCGAATCTGGATCTTAACGATCCTCGGCAGAATCCCGCATACGGCCATTGGGATGCCTATGCGATCATGTCTCTCGTGTTTGCCGTGCTGATGCCGGTGCCGGTCCTTCCTGCGTTGGTCGGCGCGATCTCGATGTGGCGTACCAAGAAGCTCCATATGAAAGGGCATGGTCTTGCCCTTGCCGCGGTAATCATCAACGTGCTGTACACCTTGGCCGTGATTTGGTTGGCGATGCATGGACTTTCCGTCGCTGACCTGTATAACGAGGCGTTGCAGAATATGTTTGGCGGTGCAGGATCAGGGCAAGGAGACGAATCGATCACCGCCTGATTCGGTCTGTTTCCCAGTCTTTTAATAATCGTCATAGTCACGCAGTGACCACTATGCGACACGAAATGAATGCATAATTATGCAATGTAATGCATAAAGTGTATGCTGAATGTGTTTTCAGTGAGTCAATGAAAAGAGACGAGACATGGCCAAATACACAGTAGCTGTGGCCGGCGCGACCGGATATGCAGGAGGCGAGGCCCTCCGTATCCTTGCGGCCCATCCATATTTCGAAGTGACGTGCGTGGCCGGGCATTCATCCGTTGGTGACAAGCTTGGCAAGCATATGCCGCATATTCCGCAACTTGCCAACCTTGTGGTGGAAGACACCACTCCGGAAGTGCTTAATGGGCATGATGTCATTATTCTTGCCCTGCCTCATGGGGCATCCGGCGCATTGGCCTCGCAGCTTGATCCGAATGCCGTGGTGGTGGACTTGGGGGCCGACCATAGGCTTGAGGAAAAAACCGCATGGGATGAGTTCTACGGCGGCGACTTCTATGAGCACTGGACTTACGGCATGCCTGAGCTCATTACAGGCATTGCGGCGGACGGCTCCTACATCAGGCAGCGCGAATCTCTTGCCGGAACCAAACGCATCGCGGGACCGGGATGCAATGTGACCGCTACCACGCTAGCGCTCCAGCCAGGTGTGGCCCAAGGACTTGTCGAACCGGTCGACATTGTGGCTGACTTGGTGGTCGGCTATTCCGGAGCCGGCAAGAATCTGAAGCGTACCAACCTGCTGGCCGCAGAGGCCTTCGGATCCGCATTGCCGTATTCAGTGGGAGGCACGCATCGCCATATTCCAGAGATTTTGCAGAATCTCGCCCATGCGGCAGGCAAGAACGCTTCCGATGCAAGTGAATTCACGTTGGGATTCACTCCGATTCTCGCTCCGATGGCTCGAGGCATTCTCGCCACGGTCTCCGCTAAACTCACCGACAAGGCTTTGACGATGACGGACGAGCAGATCAGGCAGGTTTGGCTTGACGCTTACAAGGACCAGGATTTCATGGTGGTTCTTCCGGAAGGCGTGATGCCGGCCACCGGAAACATCATCGGATCGAATGCCGCCCATATACAAGTGGTGGTTGATCATAAGGCCGGACGTCTGCTGGCGTTCGCGGCCATCGATAATCTCAACCGCGGCACGGCAGGACAGGCTGTGCAGTCACTGAACGTGGCGCTGGGACTTCCCGAAGATGCAGGATTGACGAAGATTGGAGTGGCACCGTGAGTGTAACATTTGCGCAAGGTTTTTCCGCGGCCGGCGTGGAAGCCGGTATTTCCGCAGTCGAAGGCAAGAAGGATCTGGCTCTTGTAGTCAATAACGGTCCGCTGGATGCGGCTGCTGGAGTGTTCACTTCGAATCGTTTCTGCGCGGCTCCCGTGCAGTGGACGCGCAAGATTGTGGCCGACGGTCATGTGAAAGCCGTCATCCTTAATTCCGGAGGCGCAAACGCATGCACTGGCCAGCCGGGATATGAGCAGTCCAAGGCCACGGCCCAAAAGGTCGCGGCGCTTGTAGGTGCCAAAGACAGCGATGTTGCGGTCTGCTCCACGGGTCTGATCGGTGAGCTTCTGCCTCTTGACCATGTGCTTTCTGGCGCAGGCAAAGCGTTCGCGGCCCTTGCCGATACCGCTCAGGCCGGTGCGGATGCGTCCCATGCCATCATGACCACCGACACCAAGCCGAAAACTGTTGAGTTGGAAGGCTCCAACGGCTTCCGTATCGGAGGCATGGTCAAGGGGTCGGGCATGATTGCCCCGCAGTTGGCCACCATGCTATGCGTCATCACCACGGATGCCGTGGTGAGCGCCGGCCAGTTGCAGGCGGCGTTGAATACTGGAGTGGAAATGTCGTTCAACCGAATCGATGTGGACGGATGCATGTCCACTAACGATACGGTGCTCCTGCTCGCATCCGGCGCTTCGGGTATCGAACCCGATCCGGACGAATTCAAAGATCTCGTAGCGCAGGCCACGGCGTCTCTGGCACGCCAAATCATTGGCGATGGTGAAGGCGCGAGCCATGACATCCGTGTCAAGGTGACTGGTGCCACCACGGAAGATGCGGCGCTTGCTTGCGGTCGTGCGGTAGCGGCATCCAATTTGCTGAAATGCGCCATTTCCGGCAATGACCCGAATTGGGGACGTATTGTCAGCTCGTTGGGCACTGTGCCACCGGAAGTCGCGCCATACGATTCCAATAAAGTCACGGTTGATGTCAATGGCGTGCGTATCTGTGAGAACGGCGGAGCCGGACGCGACCGATCCGAAGTCGATATGACTCCGCGCGAGGTGCACATCGACATCGATTTGCATGCGGGAAATGCGGAAGCGACCGTCTGGACCGACGATTTGACCCACGAATACGTACACATTAATGCAGATTACGAAAGCTGATTGAACGGTAATGACCAAGGAACTCAAAGGACCTGGATTCCATTTTGACGTGCATACCGATTTGCGCGCCGACCAAAAGGCGGAAGTGCTAATCGAGGCACTGCCATGGCTTGAGGAATTCGCTGGACAGCGCATCGTCATCAAATATGGCGGCAATGCGATGATCGACGATCATCTCAAGGCCTGTTTCGCTGAAGATATGGTGTTTCTGCGACAGGTCGGCTTGCATCCGGTTGTGGTGCATGGCGGAGGTCCGCAGATTTCTCACATGCTTAAGGCTTTGGGCATTAAGTCGGAATTCAAGGGAGGCCTGAGGGTCACCACGCCGGAGGCCATGGAAGTGGTGCGTATGGTTTTGACGGGCAAGGTTTCCCGTGAACTTGTCGGATTGATCAACGCCCATGGTCCGTTCGCGGTCGGTCTTTCCGGCGAGGATGGTGCGCTCTTTTCCGCCATGCAGCGCAAACCGATCATCAATGGCTCTCCAACCGATATTGGTTTGGTTGGCGACGTGGTGAGCGTCGACGCATCCGCGGTTGAGGATCTGATCAATGCCGGACGCATCCCTGTCGTGTCCTCGGTGGCTCCAAATGAGGATGATGCTACCGAAGTGTTGAATGTGAATGCCGATTCCGCGGCTGCGGCGCTTGCGGCCGCTCTTGGCGCCAGCAAGCTGGTCGTGTTGACTGATGTGGATGGCCTGTACGCCGATTGGCCAGACAGGGACTCTCTGATCGGACGTATCGGCGTGGAGAACCTACGCGATATGCTGCCGGATTTGGAAAGCGGCATGCGCCCCAAGATGGAGGCCTGTGTCAGGGCCATCGACGGAGGCGTGCCGCGCGCCCACATTATCGACGGACGCAAGCCGCATTCCATCCTGAATGAGATTTTCACCACAGACGGCATTGGAACCATGGTCGTTCCCGAAGACGGTATTGAAATGAGGAGCTCGTATGGCAACTGAACAGTTGGAAAACCTCGGCAGTGAGGACGCCAAGTGGCTGGGGAAGTACTCCCAGGTGCACATGAACGTGTTCGGCACGCCTCTGCGCGTTATGGATTATGGCAAAGGCGCGCATATCTGGGACGTCGATGGCAATGAATACCTCGACTTCCTTGCGGGCATCGCAGTGAACGCGCTCGGCTACGCCCATCCGAAATGGGTGAAGGCCATCAGCGAGCAGGCCGCCAAAGCCGCCCATGTGAGCAACTACTTCGCCACGGAGCCGCAGATCAAACTTGCGTCGAAGCTCATTGAGCTTGCAGGCGCTCCCGAGGGATCTCATGTGTATTTCGGCAACTCCGGAGCGGAAGGCAACGAGGCGGCATTGAAACTCGCCAAACTGTATGGCCGCACCTTACCGGGCGCATCGCCTGCCATTGGCGGAAAGCCGGCACGTATCATCGCCATGACCCATGGCTTCCATGGGCGTACCATGGGCGCGCTGTCCGCAACGTGGAAGCCCGCTATCCGAGAAGCGTTCGAGCCGCTGGTTCCCAATATCGAATTTGTCGAAGCTAGTGACGAGGCCGCATTGCATGACGCATTTGCCGAAACCGGTCCCGGCAAATATGGCAAGGGTCCTGTTGCAGCCGTCATCATGGAGCTGATTCAAGGTGAGGCCGGCGTGCGCCCGCTTGGTGCCGACTACGTGAAGAAGGCCCGTCAGATGTGCGACGACAACAATGCGTTGCTCATCATCGATGAGGTCCAGACAGGCATCGGGCGCACCGGATCCTGGTTCGCATTCCAGCGTGAGGATCTTGCGGGCGGAGTGGTTCCGGATATCGTAACCTTCGCCAAGGGCGTTGCAGGCGGTTTCCCGATGGGTGGCATGATCTCTTTCGGCGCCAAGCTTTCCGCGCTGTTCACCCCAGGATCCCACGGCTCCACCTTTGCGGGCAATCCTCTCGGAGCGGCCGCTGCAATGGCCACGTTGGAAACCATTGAGGAAGACGGCCTTGTGTCCAACGCCGAGGCGCGTGGCCAGCAATTGCGTGACGGCATCATGGCTTGCGGTAATCCGCTCTTCGTCTCCGTGCGTGGACGTGGCTTGCTCGATGCGGTCGAACTTGCCCATCCATGCGCGCATGCGGCGATGAATTGGGTGTTGGAGCACGGTCTGATCGTCAACGCGGTGGCGCCGGATGCGCTTCGTCTTGTCCCTCCGTTGGTGGTGACCGAACAGGATATTGATCAGGCCATCTCCATCCTCGCGAAGATCCCCACGGATCTTCCCAACGACTGAACATAGCCGTCAATCACAACGAACCGGAAATCTTTTGAAAGGAGCCAGCAATGGCAACTCCTGAATTGCGCCACATGTTGCGCGATGACGATCTCAACCATGAAGAGCAGAAGCAGGTTCTCGAACTTGCCATCAAATTCCATAACAACCGTTTCCACCATCAGCCGTTCGCCGGACCGCAGGGCATCGCGGTGATCTTCGACAAGCCGAGCACCCGAACCCGTTCCAGCTTCTCCATCGGCGTTGCCGAACTGGGCGGCTATCCGCTGGTCATCGACAAGTCCGGATCCCAGCTGGGCCGTGGCGAACCGGTGGCAGACACCGCACGTGTACTTGACCGCATGGCCTATGGTGTGGTGTGGCGCACCTTCGGCCAGGATCGTGTGGAGGAAATGGCGAAGTATTCCACCCATCCGGTGGTGAACGCTTTGACCGATGAATTCCACCCTTGCCAGATTCTTGCCGACTTCCAGACCATTGCCGAGCATCGTGGGGGCGTCGACAATCTGAAGAACCAGACCATCGCCTACCTCGGTGACGCGGCCAACAACATGTCAAACTCCTACCTTCTCGGCGGTGCCGTGGCCGGCATGAACGTACGCGTTGCAGGCCCGAACGGCTATCTGCCGGATCCGCAGATCGTTGCCGATGCCGAAGCCATCGCATCCGAAACCGGCGGGTCCGTGCTGGTGACCACGGACCCGAAGGAAGCGGTCGCCGGCGCTGACTGCGTGTTCACCGACACGTGGGTTTCCATGGGCGAAGAAGCGGAATACTCCATCCGTTCCAAGCCGTTCTGGGATTATCAGGTGAACGCCGAGCTCATGTCTTACGCCAAGGAAGATGCCATCTTCCAGCATTGCCTGCCTGCATACCGTGGCAAGGAGGTCACCTCCGAAGTCATCGACGGACCACAGTCCGTGGTTTGGGATGAGGCCGGTAACCGTCTGCATGCGCAGAAGGCGCTGCTGACTTGGCTTGCCGGCAAGGCCCGCGGCGATGAAAGCCTGCTGGCCTGATGACGGACCAAACGCCTGCGCTGCAACGCCCCGCCACACGAGCCGCTCGATTGAGCGCCATCGAGCAGGCGTTGCTGACGCGCATCGTCACCTCGCAATCGCAATTGTCGCAGATTCTCGCAAATCAGGGCATCGAAGTGACCCAGGCCACCTTGAGCCGCGATCTCGACGAGATCCATGCCACCAAAACCCGTTTGGCTGACGGAACCGTGGCCTATGCGCTGGGCAGACAGCCAGAAGAAGCCGCATCGGCCAATCCTGATGCAAAAACGGAACAGCAGATGAACCGTGTGCTTTCCGGATTAGTCACTTCGGTCGCTGCGGCCAGGAATCTGGTGGTGGTCCACACGCCGTCTGGTGCGGCTCAGTATGTGGCAAGTGTGGTTGACAAGCAGCCCATCGACGGAGTGCTCGGCACCATTGCCGGGGACGATACCGTCATGGTGATCTGCGCCGATGACGATTATGCGAAACAGCGTGCGCAATGGCTGTTGGACGTTGTGTCCAAAGGCTGAATAGCCATATAGTGGACACGACGCACCATATATGCATAAATATACAGAGCATTGCATATACTGATGAATAACGTTTGATGTTAGAAAGGGAAACCATGAGCGATCAAAATCGTCTCGTTCTGGCGTACTCCGGTGGTCTGGATACCTCCGTCGCCATTTCATATCTGAAGGAACGCACCGGCAAGGATGTCGTGGCCGTATCCCTCGACGTCGGCCAGGGTGGCGAAAGCCTCGAAACCATCAAGCAGCGCGCGCTTGCCTGCGGTGCCGTTGAAGCGTATGTGGTAGACGCCCGCGACGAGTTCGCCAATGAGTACTGCATGAAGGCGCTGAAGGCCAACGCCCTATATGAGGGTGTGTATCCGCTGGTTTCCGCCATTTCCCGCCCGCTCATCTCCAAGCATCTTGTGCGCGCCGCCCACCAGTTCGGCGCCGACACCATCTCCCATGGCTGCACCGGCAAGGGCAACGACCAGGTCCGTTTCGAGGTGTCCATCTCCTCCATCGACCCGACGCTGAAGGCCATCAGCCCGATCCGTGACCTGTCGCTGACGCGCGACGTCGAGATTGCATTCGCTAAGGAGCACAAGCTTCCGATCGTGCAGACCGAGAAGAGCCCGTTCTCCATCGACCAGAACGTGTGGGGCCGCGCCATCGAAACCGGATTCCTTGAGGATCCGTGGAACGGCCCAACCAAGGACTGCTACTCTTACACCGACGATCCGGCATTCCCGCCGGTCGAAGATGAGGTCGTCATCGAATTCAAGCAGGGCATCCCTGTCAAGATCGACGGTCACGACGTTACTCCGCTGCAGGCCATCGAAGAGATGAACCGTCGTGCAGGCGCGCAGGGCATCGGCCGTATCGATTTGATTGAGGATCGTCTGGTAGGCATCAAGTCCCGCGAGCTGTACGAGGCTCCGGGCGCAGTGGCGCTGATCACCGCCCACCAGGAACTCGAGAACTGCTGCCTCGAACGCGAGCAGCACCGCATCAAGCGCGACATCGACAAGCGCTGGGCCGAACTGGTCTACGACGCGCAGTGGTTCTCCCCGGCAACCCAGTCCCTGAACGCCTTCATCGAAGACACCCAGAAGTACGTCTCCGGCGAGATTCGCATGGTTCTGCACGGTGGCCGCGCCGTCGTGACCGGCCGTCGCTCCGACAGCTCGCTGTACGACTACAACCTGGCCACCTACGATTCCGGCGACAGCTTCGACCAGAAGTCCTCCAACGGCTTCATCGACATCTATGGTCTGCCGAGCCGCGTGGCCGCAGCCCGCGACGTCAAGTTCGGCAACGGCATCGAGGTTCCGGAGAACAGCGTCGAGTAAGCATCATCCGGATTCACGTTGTGAATCGTCTTGATAATGGGGGAGAGCGTACCGTCGGGACCATCCTGACTGGTAAGCTCTCCCTCAGTCATATCTGCAAGGAGATTTGGAAAAACAATGACCGAGAGCACTACTAATGGTGAGCATCTTGCCCTGTGGGGCGGCCGTTTCAAGTCTGGTCCGTCGCCGGAACTCGCACGGCTGAGCAAGTCCACCCAATTCGACTGGCGACTCGCCGATGACGATATCGCCGGTTCGCGCGCCCATGCCCGTGCACTGGGCCGCGCCGGACTGCTGACCGCCGATGAGCTGCAGCGCATGGAAGACGCCCTTGACGAGCTGCAGCGCCGCGTGGATTCCGGAGCGTTCGCTCCGATCGAGGATGACGAGGACGAGGCCACTGCACTCGAACGCGGTCTACTCCAGATCGCTGGTGACGAACTCGGCGGCAAGCTCCGCGCCGGCCGTTCCCGCAACGATCAGATCGCCGCGCTCATCCGCATGTGGCTGCGCCGCCACAGCCGCATCATCGCCAAAATGCTGCTCGGTCTCGCCGCAACACTGATCGAGCAGTCCGAAAAAGCCGGTCGCACCGTCATGCCGGGACGTACGCATATGCAGCACGCCCAACCGGTTCTGCTTGCCCACCAGCTCATGACCCACGTGTGGCCGCTGCTGCGTGACGTGGAACGTCTCGCCGATTGGGATAAGCGCATCGACGCCAGCCCGTACGGCTCCGGTGCCCTCGCCGGCAACACCCTTGGACTCGAACCGGTGGCTGTGGCCCGTGAGCTGGGCTTCTCCAAGGTGACCGCCAACTCCATCGACGGCACCGCCAGCCGTGATCTGGTCGCCGAATTCGCCTTCATCGCCGCCATGACCGGTGTCGATCTGAGCCGCCTGTCCGAAGAGATCATCATCTGGAACACCCAGGAATTCGCGTTCGTGCGTCTTGATGACGCCTACTCCACCGGCTCGTCCATCATGCCGCAGAAGAAGAATCCGGACATCGCCGAACTCACTCGCGGCAAGTCCGGACGACTCATCGGCGACCTGACTGGCCTGCTCGCCACCTTGAAAGGCCTGCCGACAGCCTATGCGCGCGACCTGCAGGAAGACAAGGAAGCCGTATTCGACCAAGTGGACACGCTTGAAGTGCTGCTGCCGGCGTTCACCGGCATGGTCGCCACCATGGTCTTCGACAAGGAACGCCTCGAAGCCGAAGCCCCGACCGGTTTCGCCCTTGCCACCGACATCGCCGAATGGCTCGTCAAGAACGGTGTGCCGTTCCGTCACGCGCACGAGCTTTCCGGCGCCTGCGTCAAGATTGCCGAAGACCGTGGCCAGGAGCTGTGGGATTTGACCGACGAGGACTTCATCAACGTGTTCAAGGACTTCCTGCCGGCGGACAAGGCCCCGCAGGTGCGTGAAGTGCTGTCCACCGAAGGCTCCGTCTCCGCCCGCAACGGCAAGGGAGGCACCTCCCCGCTGCGCGTGCGCGAACAGATCGTTTCCGCCAAGACCACCATCGAGCAGCTACGCGCCTTCGCCAACTCCGTGTCTGACGGTTCCGCATACAAGTCGCCCGAATCCCTGCTCAAGTAATCCCTATCAAGCAAGGAGCAAAAAGCGGTGCTGTTGACGCGCACGCAGATACGACGGCTGGTCTACGCGCACGGCCGGGAGATTCTGGAACATGACCACATGGCCATCGAAAGGGTCTGCTACCAGCATGGCGTGGTCACCACATTCGCCCATTCCATTCGTGTGGCTTGTCTGTCCGTCTGGCTGGCAGACAGACTGCACCTGTGGAATAGGGTTGATCTACATTCGTTGATTCGCGCCGCTTTGCTCCATGATTACTTCCTTTACGATTGGCATGACTGGGACAACGGCACCCATCGGCTACATGGATTCACACATGGTGAAACGGCCATGCGCAACGCCATACGGGATTTCAAACTCAACCAGATCGAACGGGACAGCATCGAACATCACATGTTCCCATTGACTCCCTATCCGCCGAAGTACATCGAAGGATACCTTGTCACCGCGGCCGACAAAATCAGCGCCACGAAGGAAACGCTCTCTTTCGATCGTTTCGACAAACCCGCATCCGGACAACCGATGGACAGGAGCTGATGGCTGTGGCGCTCACACTCGAATATTTGTTCCTTTGGTTCCTGTTGTACGCCTTTATCGGATGGGTGTACGAGTCGGTTCTCGTGTCCGTTTCGGAACGTCGATGGGTCAACCGTGGTTTCCTTAACGGGCCGTTGTGCCCAATTTACGGATGCGGCGCGGTGCTTGCGATTGTGCTGTTGCATGACTTCACGAATCCCATCGAGATTTTCCTTATCTCCTCATTTGGCGCGAGCATACTCGAGTACATCACCTCTTGGGGCATGGAAAAGTTGTTCCACGCCAGATGGTGGGATTACAGCCATTACCGATTCAACATCCAAGGCCGCATCTGTCTGCTCGGCGCAATCGTATTCGGATTCGGCGGAGTATTGATTATCGATGTGGTCCAGCCGCAGGTCGAACGGCTCACCGCCATGATTCCGCTGCTTGCCGTGCACGTGATATGCGCGGTCGCCGCTATCGTCGTTATCATCGACACCATCGTCACCGTGGTGGGCATCGTCGGTCTGTCCGAGCGTCTCGCCAAATTCAGCGAAGCGGTGCAGGATCGTGCGGAGAAGGCCGGAGACTCCTGGCAGTGGGGCAAAGAGGAGTTCCGGGAAAAGATGCATGATTTGTCGGAATCGTCGCAGGAACGTGTTGCCAATATGCGTCAGCTTGTCTCTTCCGCGTTGAATTGGCAGCAACGTCGTATGATCCGCTCCTTCCCACGCATGCGTTCCACGGACTCCACCAAATACAGCAAGATCATGGAAACCGTGCGTGAGATGCTGCGCCGAAAGTAAGTTTCCACCGGCCACACGTGTCGTATAGCGTGTGTCCAAAAAACGATTTGCCCCGCCAACCTGCGTTGCGCACGCTGACGGGGCAAAATCCCTTTATGCATCACATCGGATAGGGGCTACGACACTTGCGATGTGGCCGACCCCTTGTAATCGGTGATGCCGGCACCAATGTTCGGATGCTGCGCCGAATACGCCTGGTCCACACAGTAGAACGCCAGAAGCACGACGGCCACAACGGTGAGCTTTCTTGTATCGATACGACTCAGCAAGTTGTCCAATGCAGGAGCCAGCAGATACACGATCGCCAAACCGCCCAAACCAAACGTCAGCAGACCCTCGGCACAGATACGACCATTGAGATTGAGAAAATAACCGGTGTAATCCCACCAGCGTTGTCCTCCGTGGGTCTTCTCCAGATACCAGGACGAGAAGTACTCCAACCCGCCACACAAGACCATGGCGGCCAGGAACTCGAACAAGGGCTTCTTCCTCAACTTCTTCAGCAGAATAAGGATAATCACTCCGCCGGTGCCATAGATCGGCAGCCATGGCCCATGCAGCGTGCCACGATTCACGAACGTTCCTTCGGAAATGAAGGCGAGGCTCACCTCCCATACCCATCCCACGAAACAGAAGATGAAGAACATCATGACCAGATTGACCAACGAATAGCTGCGGTCGGAGCTGACGGTGCGGGATTCGCGGAACCGGAACGCCATCGGCGCCGGAGCCAGACGACCAGGATAGATAGCGCCGTTCAGAATCTCCCTGCCGGTATCGATCTGATGCAGTTGCTCGCGATACTCCTCATACTTGGTCACCGACCGCGCATGCAGGATACGCACGCCCAACCATTCGGACAGGAACCCGACGAAACCGTTCGGCTTGTCCACCGGAACAAGATTGCTGGACAACTGCTCCACCGTTTCGGCAACATCACCATAAGCGGCATGCAATGTCTCAGCGGAGGCCTTGCTGTACAGGTATTCGTCGCTGAGCAGCTCGCTTCCCTCCAATCCCGAATCCTTGGACAATCCGCGCACATGCACGTAATATTCGACGAAAAACGCCGCGTTATAGCCGTTGGAATAGAAGATGCCGCTCAAGCCGAGCGTGAACAGATTGAGCAGCCACCAGCCAAGGAACGACAGGTCGGCCACGAAACACTCCCACTTGTGACCCTTCATCATGCGCCTGGACAGGCTGATGGCCTCCCGTGCCCCGATATTCGGATTTTCGGCGACGATGTAGGGCACCATACGGTAGGAATACGGTTTGATGAACGCGCCGATGATGGTGAACGTCCACAGGAACAGGAACACGTTCTCGAGCAGCATCACCTTCGCCATCGACAACCATTTGCGCGTGGTGATCGGGTAGAGGAAACGGCTCACGGGAAGTTTGTCGTAGGTCCGCCCCTCAAGCAGCATGCGCATCATGACCACCCGGTATGTCTGCTGGACGAACAGCCATACGAAAAGGTAAACGGCCAGGGATACGACGATTGGTACGGCCACTGCGACGCCGTCATTATGCACGATGGAATTGGCCGCATCGGCCATCGACAGAATGACCGAACCCGATGAGAACGAGTTGAGCAGAGACGCGAACACGCCGCGTTTACGCCCCATCATGGCATTGGTGTCGTTTTGCACGATCTGCTCCTGATTGTGCTCCACTTGCCTGCGTGCCTGGCTTTCATCGCCGACAAGCAGGTTCTCCAACACTTTCGACACGTTGTCGGATTGCGCTGTGCCATCCTCCTGCACGGTTGCGGACGGGGAACTGGCGTTCACCGACCATGTCGACGAACTGTAGGCGACACCGAACACCGAAGCGAACAGGCAGATGACGACTATCATCCAATAGTGTCTCTTATAGGCTTTCCTTGCATTGGCCTTCATGCCTTTGCGATCCATGCAGGCCTCCCTTCTTCTCGTCAATGAGATTCCGTTTTCGATTTTAACCGGCATGTTCCGTGATCGCTTTGATAAAAACATGGAAAACGGCACACGCGGCTGTCTGCGTCTTCTGCGAAACTGTAGGGTGCGTAAAACGCGGTAATGTCCACAATTCGATAGGGAGAAAGCACAGTTATGGCTCACGTCATCGATTTCAAGGAGGCCGGTTTCGATTCCGTCCTCGATGAACTGGAATGGCGCGGGTTGATTTCCCAGTCCACTGACAGGGATCGACTCGCCGAAGCGTTGAACGGAGATCCCATTTCCTATTATTGCGGTTTCGACCCGACTGCTGCCTCTCTGCATATCGGCAATTTGGTGCAGCTCATCAACATGCGTCACCTTCAGGCAGCGGGCCATCATCCGATCGCTCTGGTAGGCGGTGCCACCGGCTTGATCGGCGATCCTCGCCAATCGGGCGAACGTACTCTCAATCCGAAAGACGTCGTGGCTGGTTGGGCCGAGCGTCTGAAGGCGCAGATCGGCGGCATTCTCGAAGTGGAAGGCAGCAACCCGGTTCGTTTTGTGTCCAATTACGATTGGACTGCCTCCATGAACGTCATCGACTTCCTGCGTGACGTTGGCAAGAACTTCCGTTTGGGCACCATGCTCGCCAAAGACACCGTTGCCCGTCGACTGAATTCCGAAGATGGCATTTCTTTCACCGAGTTCAGCTACCAAGTACTGCAGGGCAACGACTTCCTGCACCTGTTCGACGAATACCATTGCGTGCTTGAGCTTGGCGGATCCGACCAGTGGGGCAACCTCACGTCCGGTCTTGACTTGATCCACAAGGTACGTGGCGTGGATGTGAACGTGTTCACCAGCCCGATCATCACCGACGCTCAAGGCAAGAAGTTCGGCAAGTCCGAGGGTAACGCCGTCTGGCTCGACGGAACCATGCTGAGCCCGTACAAGTTCTACCAGTTCTGGTTCAACCGTCCCGACAGCGAGATGGAGAACCTGC